>SDBT01000608.1_pt1 | contig 57688 bp, 104 predicted proteins | sample 2277101 | NCBI WGS metagenome assembly SDBT01 (sample SAMN10404973, study PRJNA504765) | marine sediment metagenome | isolation source: marine sediment core GS10_PC15, 103 cmbsf | place: Arctic Ocean: Southern Knipovich Ridge | collected 2010 | reverse complement strand
CGGCTTGGCCATGAAGATATTGAAGACCTAACTGCCCTTTGTTTGTTTTGTCACAACCTCTTTCATGTAAGGGGTCGGTGGGCGGAAAAGGTACCCGCATCCGAAGACGAGAATGTATCCAAAATCATGGCGGCCATGATCTCGGACGCCCGAGATTGCACGCTATGAAAGCCAACCTTCCAGCAATCCAATTCTATGTAGGTGACTGGCGGAAAGATCCTGGGATACAGGCATTGGATTACGAGGCTAGGGGTGTCTGGTTAGAAATCTTATGCCTCATGCACGAGTCCGAAGATAGGGGCAAACTACTACTCAACGGAAACCCGATGGCTGATGGGGCGCTAGCCCGCATTTTAGGTATCCCAGAAGCCCACTGTAAGCAAATCGTAAGCAAAATTGAAGCGTATGGAGTGGCTAGTAGGGATGGAGAATCCGGTGCGTTGATTAACCGTAGGATGGTACGGGAACAGAAGTTAACCGACATACGGTCTGAGGCAGGAAGGAAGGGTGGGGAGAAGAGTAGGCCGCCTGTTAGCGAAACCAAAACTAGAACTGATGGAAGCCCTTCATCTTCATCTTCATATTCACCTTCAAAGATAGATGTAACTCTTCCGAAGGTTTGGGAACCGAACGACACCCACCGAAGAATAGCAAAAGAGGAAGACGTGGATATTGGTCGGGAATCCTTATTGTTCCGGGACCACGCAGCCGCAACCGGCAGAAAGTTGAAAGATTGGCACGCCGGGTTTAGGACATGGCTGCGTAAAGCCAACGGATTCAGCGGACGCAAACCAACCCCCCCGCAACCGCCCATGAACCGCCTAGGGGAGTGGTAGCGTGTTTGTAGACATCCTTGATCCCGTTGCTGGGATGGATTTTCTTGCCAAGCAAAACACCCCACCAAAAGCGGTGCCGACACCGTTCCCGAGCTGGAACAAGGAGTGCCGGGGCGATGGTGGCAGGATCGGTATGGCGCTCGGGTGGCACGTCCTACTCGCGGGTGCTGTGAACATGGGCAAGAGTGCCGCGATGCTGAACCTTGCTGACTGTGTGGTTCAGGACGCGCTCCGGGATGGGGCCTACGACACGGCAATCATAAACCTGGAGATGACGCTAAGGGCCACCCAATACCGCTACTATTCGCTCATGATGGACACAAGCGCAGAGCACTTTGAGCGTGGAAGCGTAGACAAAAAATCGGCAGAAGAACTCAAAGAGAAGCTCATCCAGATCAGCTACCGTGAAGAGAGCCAATCCCGGTTGTGGGTGAGCGAGAAGCCGGGCCGTGACCTCAATAAAATTATGGCGGCGATGGATGAAAAGGCGGGGGAGGGTGTTCGCGTATTCTTCCTCGATTACCTCCAACTACTCAAGGGCTCAACCACAGACCAAGAGGAACGCCACAGGGTAGCAGAGATCAGTGGGCGGTTGTTTGAGTTTGCCCATGATAACGAAGTGCTCACCGTCGGCTTATCTCAATTCGCGCGCTCAACATCGCGGGAGAAAAAGGAAAGGCCGATGATGGAGGGGATGTACGGTAGTGCAAGCCTTGAGGGTGACGCGGATCAGGTTGTTCTCTTGGATCACAGCCGCTATGAGAAGGACATTGTGCGCCCATGGATACACCGCACCTACGTCCTGCTCGTGAAGAACCGCTGGGGTGGCAAGGGCGAAATTCCAATAGAGTGGGACTGGCGCACATTCCGCGTTCGTGAAGCACTGGACGACGAACTCCACTTATGGCCGGGACAGAAAACCGCACCATGAACCCAGCCAACACACTAGCGGCCCGTGAGAGAAACGTACCATCGGTGAACGACCCTACCTACGACACCTTCCGCACCGGTATGACGTTCAAGGAGATGGCTGGCATTATGGCTGAGGAATGTCGCCTTCAGTACGCATCCACCGGCCAGTACATTCCAGTTCGCCGACGTGGCGTTCTTCGGCGACTCAGGGCCCACAAAGAGGGTCTCTATGCACAGGTTGTACTAAACCTGGAGGCAACATGAAACCAGTCATGTACCTAGATATCGACGGCGTTCTATGGGACGTAGATATGAGCAAGGTCCCGGCAGAAGAGATGGAAGATGCTTACAAGGGCGCTAACGGTGTGGCCGAGTTTATGGCCTTTGCGCTAGAGAACTTTGAGGTGCGTTGGCTCACGGCCTGGGGTCACTTCACCGGAGACATCGAGGACCACGGGCGGGAGCTGCTTGCCCGTTATACCGGAGTTGGTATAGACGTTTGGGCTCAGGTGAAACCCAACAAGGGCTGGAAACGAAACAAAACCGAGGGCATCTCTTGGGACGAACACCTGAAAGAGGGCCGTCCACTTGTCTGGATCGAGGACGGCATCAGCGCCCCAGAAACCCAGGCGCTGGCGGCTAATCACCTGTCCCACCGCTACTACCACACCGACGTCTTCGATGATCCGAACGCACTAATCAAGACGCACGCCAAACTTCGCTCACTCCTGGAGCGCTGTCCGGGGCTAACTGTTGCGTAGCCAACCTTGCATACCATACGTAAGGGCGGTATATTACTACTATGAGAAACGCAGCTACTACCGGGAGAGGGACCATGGCCGACCAGACCGGAACTGACGCCGCCCACTGGGTTGAAAACTTCGATAAACTGGCAGACCCACCCGCTTGCGAGTATGGGCACTACGGTTGCTCCTGTTCCAAGAAGCCGGAAGGGCCTTGCCTCATAGAGATGCTTTCAAGGGTACGCCTCACTCATCAGGAGGAGGCAGGGGGTTTTCGGTCAAAGGCTGAAGCCTAGGGGACTTATTTTGACTTTTAGCAATGGCCTCCGTCCCACTTCATCTTGCAAGATGAAATGTGGGTTCGACCCAAGGACGCTTGGATTGCGGTCCCTGACACTCAGGGTCTCGCCGGAGGTCAGCTAAAGCCTGGCATAGACTCGCCCCGGTGACCGTAGGACCACTTAACAGGAGGCCGCAATGATCGGTAGCACACGCATAACCCTGTGGATACCCGACGCCCTTCGGGACGCCGCAAACCAAGCCGCCCTCAGCGAGTCCGTTGAGCGTGGCCACCACATCAGTGCCAGCGAGTGGATCCGCGATGCGATGCTCAAGAAGCTAGGGCGCGAGGAAGGATCAGGCATCACCGACGCAGAATGGCTTGAGGGGCATGGGTATTTGGTGCAGCGGCATTAATCCAGGGACCATCCTCCCAGGTGGAGAGAGGGCAAGAAATAGCCATGGGACCTGAGACACGGATCAGGATTGACATCCGCGAGTTCCTGAAGAAGATGGGCTACGCACTCTGGGACCTCGAACAGAACCGCAAGACCAGGCAGACGCCCGGCTTCTCTGATCTAGTCGCCTTCGGCCATGGCATGATTCTCTTCATCGAAGTCAAGACGGAGAAGGGCAAGTTGAGCGATGCGCAGGAGGTCTTCGCCCATTCGGTGCGTGCCAACGGCGGCACCTATCTGGTCTGGCGTGATGTACGCGAGGCATGGGACTATCTGGTATCAGTGGGCATCATAACGGAGGTGGACAATGGATAAACCAGACGGAGGAGCGAGATGATCCAATGGAGGGTGGTGCCGATCCTGAAGTGGCCGATGGAACATACGAAGCGGCGAACCAGATCACGGTTCGGGGCCAACTGGTCTACCACTACCGAACTCCTGGAGAGGGAGCTTAGGTTCCTACGGGGTCAGAACATCGTTCTCCAGATGGCTGTGGGGGAACAAGAGATCCGTAATGATGGCTGGATAAGAGCAAGCGCCAGACCAACGCACCCTGGCGTCCTCTTGACGTTCGATTCCAAGTTCGGGCCGCTCACCTACCCGTGTGACAACTTCACGGACTGGAAGGCCAACGTCAGGGCGATTGCTCTGGCGTTGGAGGCCCTCCGAAAGGTAGACCGTTACGGCGTCACCAAACGCGGTGAACAATACACTGGATGGAAGGCGCTTCCGTCAAAGGTGGACGGCGGGCCCCATGCCGTACTAGCACAATGGTCTGGATTCTCTGAGAGAGAAGTCCGTAATGATCCGAAGGCCGCTTATCGTGCGGCAGCAAAAGAAGCGCACCCTGATCGTGGTGGCTCTGGCGAAGCCTTCTCCGAGGTAGGAGATGCGGCTCGCCTTCTTGGAGTCGCACAGTGAATCACCCCAACGCCAACCAGCAATGCCCTGACTGCGGCAGCCCGTTCCAGCCCTGCAAGTGCGGTGGCGATGACCGTATATCCCGCTTTGGCTCAACACTCAAGGTGGATCCAGCAAAAAAGCTCAAGGTCCGCACGTTGGAGGAAAAGTTTGGCGACGATCCGCTGATGTACGGCCCGGCGTTCAAGCTCGTTCGGACGTTGCTTTGCTTTGGCATTGAATGGCTAGGGGGTCACAAATGCAAGCCAGGCTATGCGCCCGCAACCGCTCACCACCCGGGCAAAGACGACCTTGACGGCCTGGTTCCCGTATGTGGCTGGCTCCATGATCGGTGCGCCGAACGGACGTTAGAGGTTGAAAGAGAACTACGTGAAGCCGGAAGCCCACCCCTTAGCGGCCTGGGCCGGATGTACACCATGCTCGCAATCCGTGAACTAGTAGACCGTGAAGAACTGCCACCAGAGCTTTTAACAGCAGCACAGAAAAGGGGGCTTGTATGATTAACGAGATCAGGGAGCGGTGGGCGAAGGTGAGACAAGAGGGTGGCCGCACCTTTATTGAGGTGGTTGGAAGTGACGCAGCCATCCAAATATTCACCGCTGCCCCCGAAGACATCGCTTGGCTCCTGGCCCGTGTGGAGGAGCTGGAGAAGGCTCAAAAGTGTGAGTGTGGGAGAGACTTGGGGCCCGGCTATTGTAGCATCTGTGACAATGATGAATAACCGCGCACTGGAAGGGAGCGAGCGATGAGCGACAAGACTGAGCGCGTGGTGAAGGTGGAGATTGGATACGACTACTATGCCTACGTAAGCGGGATCGGCACAGAAAAAAAGCCGCTGTTCCCAAAGGGGCCTGCCACCCTCCTACGCCACGAAGGCGACAAGATCGGTGGGCTCACGAAGGACATGGTGGAATGGCTTCGTATGCAGGCTAGGGAGGATCGAGCGCACGGTGAGGAGTGCGGACAAATGCCTGAGCAAATCGCCACCGCCATCGACCGCATCCTGAAGGGAGGCACGGAATGAAAGAGGTAACGGTTGCCATCACGATGAACTCCTCCTTCATCAGGCTATTAGTGGCGAAGGTGCATTTGGCTGGTCTCCACCAAAAGGACCCGGCGGAGCTTGATCCGGCAGGGGTACTTGCTCTGGTAATCTGCGCTGAGGCCCGGGGCGGACTTGAGGCCGATGTGGCTGCCATGATCCCGCAAATACACCGGGGAGACCTGCGGGTGAATCACGACTTGCGGAGCGTTCGGGAGATCCCCACCACCAGAGGCACGGACCATGACCCACGATGACAAGCTGCGGGAGATTCTGGAGCGGTATCACGAAGGACGCCTCAGTAAACGGTACGTCCTCACCCAAGCCATAGCCGACATCAATGCGCTGTGGAAGCCGGTGGACGTTAACGGTGCCCTCAACATCCTCGACAGGAATGTGGTGAATTGCGTTATCGCCCGTGCCGATGTTTCCATGCGTGGTGATAATCGACTCATCTTCAGTGACCGCCTTCCATTGACCGAGAAAGAGCGCATAGAACTTTGGGATGCACTGGCCACCGTCCCCCTCTACTCCCGAGGAGAAGACCGATGAGTAAATGGATCAACGCCGAGAAGGACCTACCGGAGCCCGAACTTGAGGTTCTGGTATGCGTTCAGTACGCGGGCTGGGAAGATGACGAATGGGACATCGAAATCTCCAGCGTGGATGGCCACCCGAATCCTCACTTCCCCGAAATGGGAATTTGGAACATGGGTTCTGCCGAGAACTACACGGTCTCCCACTGGATGCCGCTCCCCGACTACCCGCAGGATTGACGAGGCTCCCCATGACTAACACGACCCAGGAGCGGGTGGCGAAGTGGAACGCCCTACTGGATGAGATGGAAGAGGAATACTTCGGCCAGGAAGAGGGTGTCCGGGAGGATGATCCTAGTCTAGGCCCTGGTTACGACGAAGATCACGCCACACTCAAGGAGATAAGGGCCGCTCTCGCGCTACTGGACGGGGAGCAGGAGGTGGTGGCGTGGATGCGGATGAATGAAGACGGTACTCCATGGAGAGCGACTTGGCCCGAAGAAATAGCCTCTGAGCATGGCCGTTACACCGTCCGACCCCTCACCTACATCACCCAGGAGGAGAAGAAATGAAACCGCATTGCTGTGAACACGACTGTACGAAAGCCGCAGAGTTTTCTATCCATGGCTCAAGCGGCCATTTCGAGGACGTGACGGAGGCGTGTGAGGGCCATGTGGGAGTCCTTCTTGGGACGCCGATATGGTTGAAGGCGGCCAATGAAAGTTGGACGGTCTTTCCAGTTACCACCCAGGAGCCCCAAGATGGCTGAGATCAAGGAAAGGGTGTTGGCTGAAGTTCAAAATGCCATAGACCAGTGCGAAGGTGCGCTTAAGGCCAACAAGGATGAGGACGGAATGTGGACCGAGAGCCTGGAGGCGTGGAAGTACGTTCAGGCCATCCTCCAACGCTCCCCCAAGGGAGAGGTGGTGGACCTACGCCCCGAGGTGTTGGCCTTTGCCAAGCTCATGGAGACCAAGCTACGGGGGAATGATTTCCGCCCCGGCTGGAAGGACTGCACCCCCAAATGGGCCGTGGGCCGAATTGAGGATGAGCTGGAAGAACTTCAGGACGCCATGAACAGCGGCCCAGATGGCATCTACGAAGCGCCCGAAGAGGCCGTGGACGTCGCCAATTTCTGCATGATGTTCGTGGACCTAATGGGGGGCCTCTCCTACATCGCGGAGGAAGAAGATGGAAGCTGACCTGAAGCTGTGGATGGTGGAGTGGCTCAGAGATCATGGAACCTGGGACAACGTTCCGGTGCATCTAGGGGCTGGCGGGTCTGTTGTGGATGAAGCCATCGCCTCTGCCATCGAAGCAACTCTCGCCACCCCAGAGCAGGAGGTGGTAGCGTGGGAGCTAGTCGTACCAACCCACACAGCACTCGGCCCAGTGAAGTCCCTCCGATACGATACCGACGTGATCCTGAATGAGGAGCGTGGCGATGAACTCCGCCCCCTCACCTACATCACCCAGGAGGAAGAGACGTGAGCCTACCTATGGGGAGTATGTGGAAGAATGGTGATGGCCTCTGCCCTGAATGCGGATCGGAAGAATGTATCGGGCTCACGAATGGACACGGCCTCTGCGCTTGTGGAGCGGAGTTTCGCCTTGAGTCGGCTCAGACCGAAGCCCAGGTCGTCATGTGTGCAAAGATGGCGACTTATTGGAGGGCGATAGCCAGGAATACCGAGCGAGTATCCGGCCCCCGTTCCGCCCGGTTTGAACACGGCTGCGCGAACCTTTGGCAGAACATGATCCCACCCAACGAAGCAACCGGAAGCCAGATCGAAGCATTTGTTCACACCCAGGAGGCCCAAGATGGCTGAGATCAAGCCGTGCCCGTTCTGTGGGGGAGAGGCGGAGTTGAGAGTGAGGTCATATCCAGGTGGGCCTACGTATCAGATCCGATGCTTATCCTGCCCTGGAGGGACCCCGGAAACATTCCCCGAAGGCAAGGCAGTAGATACCTGGAACCAACGCACCCCCCAGGGAGAGCCGGTGGGAGCTATTGGGTGTCTCTTGTATAGCGACGCCGGGCAGTATCACGTTCATTGGTATGAGGAAGTGCCGCCAAAGGGCACCAAGCTCTACACCAAGCCCGAGGCACAGCGAGAGAGCGGGGAGCGGGAGGCACTGGCGGGACTTTTCAAGATGATAAGAGAGCAATCCAAGCATACCAATTGGGCTGTCCCTGCTGATTGGGCTTGTATTGAATGCAGACCGACCAGCGATATCCTCAAGCTTGGATTCCAGTGCGCCTTTCACCGAGCCAAAGCCCTTCTCACCACCCCTACCGTTGAGCCCACCGAGAGCCAGGGGAGCGACGGGTGGAAAGAAAGGGTCAGGTGGCTGGAGAAGGACAACGTTCGTCTCAAAGAGCAACTCGGGGACGATGTATGGTATTGGCAAGGTGACGGGGAAGATGACTTAGAATCTCTTACCTGCCCCGTAGTGATTACGCCCGACCAGCTTCGATCCCTCCTCACCCCACCCCAACCCGACAGGGTGGAGAGGGAGCACCAGGCGTTCACGGTACTTGAGGAATTTGGAGGAACGCTGGAGATGTACGGAAACCCGGACGGGGCGCACACGTTCCGTTATACCCGAAGAAGTGGGTGGTCTACCGATGGGGCAACGCCAGTAGAAGCGCTACTTCCTGACGCCATCCTTTCAGGCACGGACGGGGGTGACCAAAGAGAATATGATGTAGCGTGTAGGCCAAACGGCACGTTACGACCAGATCCCGCCCCCACGGAGAAGGGAGAGAACGATGGCTGATAGCATGAATAGGGTGGTGAAAGCCCACTACGCCTCAAAGCCGGGTGCCATGGGCCTCGTGGTCGGTAAAGGTCTGTGGACGGACGAGGAAACAGGGTACGACGAGATGCCTGTGGTTCTCCTCCCAATCACCGAGGACGGCGTAGGGCCGGTCTTCCCTTGGATGGTTTCATGGACGAAGTACCGGGGACTCTGCACCGAAGAGGAGATACCTGATCACGAACGTCTTCCGGTTGAGTTTCTGGACAAGTCATCTGAGGAAATCGATCAGATCATCGCCGCCGCCCTCACCGAGATCCTGAATGGAGGGAAGGATGGAACCTAAATTCTGGTTTTCGTGGAGAGAATGGTCGTTCGGCGTTGGCTTTGTATGGGGAACCAAAATGCTTCAATGGATCATCCATATCGGGCCGTGTCATTTGATTCTTTTCTGGAGGCGAAATGGAAGGATGACGCCAGAACGATAAGTTGTTCCGAGATTGGCTCCCTCTTCGCCCTCATCCGCTCCCTTCAACTAGACCGTGACAGTGAAGAGGCATGGGCCGATGAATACTTCCGGGACCGGCAAAAGGCCTTGAAGGAGATCGAGCGTCTGAAGAAAGAGGCCGAGGAGTTCCACAGCCTGAGTATTGAATTACTCGCCCAGGAGGCAGAGAACATGGGCCTTGTGATCTCTAACGCCCAACTCGAAACCAGGATAGACCTCCTGCCAACAGCCGAGGAGTATGATGCCCTCCAAGCCCAACTCACCACGGCGCGGGAGGGGCTAGAAGAGGTGTTCGGAATGCTGATGAAGATCAAGGACAGAACTATGTCCGATCACCCATCGTGGAACGTAGCAACAATGGCTGGCACTGTTGCCACCCGTACCCTGCTGGCGCTGGAGGAAAAGGGAGCGGATAAATAGCTATGGGAAGATACCTGATTCGTGTAGAGTGCCCGGAAGAACGGTTCCTCGAATGGTCTACCATTGTGGATGCCCCCGTAACTGGCGCGATGACCGAGAGTGATCTGCGGGAATATATCAGGCTATGGCAAGGGCTCGATGGACTGAGGGACCTAGACCAGAGGCTAAAGCGGTGCCGGGAAAAGGGGACAAGCGCCCTAGATGGATCAACCCTTGCGGGTGTGATTGCTTGCAACCGAGCCGGGCCTAACGAGACGAACCTGACGCTAGAGGAAATCATCGAGAGGTATTGCATTGATCCCGAGGCCGCTGGAGAGGAGAAAGCCTCATGAGCTTCATCTTTGTCACTGGAAAGGATGGCAAGCGGATAGCGATAGCAAAGCACACCGCCCAGGAGGCCAAGGAGCTACGGGACTTCCAGGACTATTTCAGGGCGAGGTACGAAGGAACGTGGCTTGGCAACTGGAAGAGCTGGAAGATCAGGGCGCGCACCGATGCCTAAAGTCTGGGTAAGGCGCATACGGAGAATTGGCATAGACAGGGGTGAAACGGCGCGCCTGGCCATCGGCGTACTCAAGCGAGCCGTTGGGGACATGAAGGGCAAGGACGGCCAATGGAAAGACGACCCAACGCAACCGCTTAAAGTACGGGAGCGAAGACTACACGATAGGGCACAGGTAACCGCATGGCTGGCCAGCAAGCAAGCAATGATATTTTTCGATCTTGTAGGACTCGATCAGCAGATGTGCCTGGAGGAGTGCGGCTGGAAACGCTACGCTGAGGCACTATTGGCCGAAAGACCAACCGAGCGCCTGCCCAAAGACGTAAGGGTCCTGCTCCGGCAAACACTCTGGAGGGCATTCTAGTGGCGCACGACTCTTTTACAACCAGCGGGCAAAGTGGTATGTTGATCCAAGGAGGAACTTGATGGGATGCTGCTGCAAATCAACAAAAGAGGGATGGCATGTCTGTGCCGTATGTGTCCATCACGGCCACGGGGCGAAGCACCATACCTGTGAGGTCGTACACATGTTCGCTTATCCGTTGGCATTTGGCAGGGCTGAAACAAAGGCACCGGGTCCGATTCCGGTTCATCAATCATCGGAACGGGAGTAACGCCACTCGCGGGGCCCTGTCATCTGTCAATGAAGGGGTAGGAAAGGAGGAACCGAGCCAAGATGGGCAAGGAAGGCGGGGAGAAGCAACGCGGAAGGCCAACGATCTACTCTGAGGAATTGGCCACAACGATCTGTCAACGCTTGGCAGAGGGTGAATCGCTTCGGGATATTTGCCAAGACGAAGATATGCCCGTAAGAAGCACCGTTCACCTTTGGGTGATTAAAAACAAAGAAGGCTTTTCGGACCAATACACGAGCGCGCGCGAAGTCCAGGCGCTTGGATGGGCAGAGGAGATTCTTGGCATCTCCGATGATGGCTCGAATGACACCTATCGGGACGAGAAGGGAAACGAGCGGGTGGATACGGATATCGTCCAACGCTCCAAGCTCCGGGTAGATACCCGCAAGTGGCTGCTGTCCAAGGTGCTGCCCAAGGTCTACGGCGAAGAGTTGAAGCTGAAGCACAGCGGAGCCGACGGTGAGCCACTGCCAACTACGATTAACATCCGGCTGGTGAAACCAGAGGAAGAGGATGGCGGTTGAGGTAGCAGAGGTTGAGGCAGAGGTTGATTTCCCTGACGCATTTGGCTTTTTGATTGAACCCCCACTAGGCGGTACCAGTTACCGCGTTTCATATGGCGGAAGAGCGAGCGGCAAATCCTGGCAATTCGCAAGGGCGCTCCTGATCCATGGCTACCACAACCCACTCCGCATCCTCTGTGCCCGGGAATTTCAAACGACAATCAAGGATAGCGTCCACAAGCTCTTGGAGGATCAGATCGAGGGTGTTGGCCTTTCGGCATTTTACGAGGTTCAGCAAACAACGATAACCGGCCTGAACGGCACAGAGTTCATCTTCAAGGGCTTGCGTCGTAACATCGGCGAAATCAAATCCACGGAAGGCATAGACATCTGCTGGGTAGAAGAGGCGGAGGCTGTTTCAGAGGAATCATGGCGGGTACTGACGCCGACTATCAGGAAGAAGAACTCCGAGATTTGGGTTAGCTTCAACCCGGCATTAGAGACGGACCCTACGTATCGGCGTTTCGTCAAAAACCCGCCCGGTGATTCTATAGTGCGTTTCGTATCTTGGTCGGACAACCCGTTTCTCTCGGAGAAGTCGAGGAAGGAAAAAGAAGAGCTGAGACGAAGGGACCCAGAGGCGTTTGCCCACGTATGGGGTGGTGAGCCTTGGACACGAAGTGAGGCAGAGGTATTGAATGGAAAATGGGACGTTGATGACTTCACACCCCAGCCGCATTGGGACGGACCCTACTACGGGCTGGATTGGGGCTTTAGCAATGATCCCACAGTATGCGTCAGGCTTTGGATAGCTGACTCCAGGTTGTATGTTGAGTATGATGCTGGCGGCGTTAAATTAAACATGGCTGACACGGAGAGCATGATCCGAAGGGTGCCGGGGGCAGAGGACCATACGATCAGGGCCGATAGTGCGAGACCAGAGACGATCAATGAAATGGTGGAACGGGGCCTCAAGGTTGTGGCGGCCCCCAAGTGGCCCGGCTCGGTGGAAGACGGCGTGGCACATCTTCAGAGCTATGAGCGTATCATCATTCATCCCCGCTGCAAGAGGGCCGCTACGGAGGCCCGGATGTGGCGTTTCAAGACCGATGCCAGGACGGGCGATGTCTTGCCGAAACTTATGGACGGGAACGATCATGTGTGGGACTGTTCCCGCTATGCGCTGTCACCACTGATCCAGAAGAACCAACGGAGGATCATGTTCTACTGATGGCAAATCAAAAAAGCAGGCCGGTACAATTGGGCGAACTTGCTGGCCTCCTCATTGCATGGGGGGCCATTGTTTTTTGTCTGGGCCTGGTGTTGGCCTTGAACCTTTGGGCCTGGGCCAAGGTGGGGGAACTTTGGTAACCGATAGAAGGAGGGGAACACATGAAAGAGGTAAAGCTAGGTTGGGAAGTGAAGGACAGGCTCACCGGCGTAACCGGGATTGTGACCGGAATCACCAAATGGCTCACCGGCTGTGATACAGTTGGCGTGAAACCCCAAGGCGTTGATGACAAGATGCAGCAGTTTGAGGCCGTTTGGTTCGATGACTCCAGGGTCCAGGTCATCAAGAAACACAAGAAATCCAAGTGGGTTGACCTTGAGGACGAAGAGCCGATAAGGCAGCCTAAGAAGAACGGCGGCCCGCAAGACACACCGAGACGGCAAACAGCGTAGGGGAGGGTGAAACATGATCGACACGTCAGGGGGCAAAATCAGCAAGGCGTTCCACATCCTTTTCTCGTATGGACCCGATAGCGTCGGGGTCCTGACCATGGAAGACGGTGTGGAAGTCAATCCAACCAAATTGTGGACAAACCGCCCGATGACAGACGAGGAAATCGGGCGCACGGTGCGGAAAGCATTTCTTGTGGTGGAGGAGGAGTTGGTGGATCGTCAAGACGATCTTCTACGGAAGAGGTTGAAGGAACTCGGAGAACCATTGCGGCCGAAGGAGGGCTTTGATGAGTGAAACCGTAGACGGGAAAGGGGAGTGCTATCTTTGTAACGTCTGTGAGGAAGGATACGACCGGGACTACAGCCGGTGTCATCCTCCAGGTCTTGACTTGGAAAAAACCCCAATAAGTGGCGCAGTCTTGGCCAGACGAAGCTCCGAAAGAGAGCGCCTAAGAGGTGAGCAAACATGAGCGGCGGCAGTTTTGATTACCTGTGCTTCAGGGATGCGTCAGACCTTCTGGCGAGTGAAAGGAAGGTCCAAGAGATGGCCGACGCATTGGCCAAATCAGGGTATGCCGATGATGCGGCCAAGGAAACCCAGGCGCTTTTGTTGGAGATCAGGGCAGCAAGGAACCGGCTACAGGCATCCATTGATCGTCTCGCCCCGGTATGGAAGGCGATGGAATGGTGGGGGTCCTGCGACACTAGCGAAGACGACTTCAAGAAGGCGCTGGCCGGGTACCGTGGCGAGGAAGCAAAAGAAGAGGTGGCGGAAATCGACCGCAAAACCATGCGGAAAATTACGAAGGAACTCGAAGACTTTATCTGTGGGCCATCCGGCGATGGCTGATCCCATCACCGTAGAAGGAGGGTGATTTGATGAGTGAAAACATGGTCACGATGTTTATCTTTTGTTCCTTTCCATCCTCTCCTATTGAGGCCAACTTCTACGAATCCGAATTGGCAGAGGCCGGTATCAGGATCGGCCAAAGGGATATCAGAATTGGTTCGTCCCTGAAATTGATGAAGGCGGGAGCCAAAACGGAAGGGATGGAAGTAGTGGATTTTGCTTTGGCCATCCGTGAAGGGGAGATCAGATGCCCGACCCCATCACCGTAGTCTGTGTGCTCCGCTACGGCGGCGCTTATGACATGGCCTATGTGCTGAGGCTCAGGGACGGCGTTAAGCGCCACCTGCCCACTGCACGGTTCGTCTGCATGGGTGACAGTTGGATCGATGGCGTGGACAATGAACCGCTCTGGGAAGGCTGGCCTGGGTGGTGGTCAAAGATGCACCTGTTCAGCCCTGGCCTTTGGGGCGATGGTCTGGTGCTCTACCTCGATCTTGATACCGTGGTGGTTGGCTCGCTCTCTGACCTTGCTGGCTACGGTGGTGACTTGGCTGTACTGGCTGATCTGTACCGGCCTGATACGATGATAGGCTCTGGTGTCATGCTCTGGCGATGCGATGCGATGCGGCCCGTCTGGGATGCGTTCACCAAGGACCCGGACGAAGTGATCCGAAAGAACCCGGTACGCATGGACTACTTCATCCAAGACTTTGTAGGCGATGCCGATAGGGTGCAAACACTCTGGCCCGATCAGGTGGTGAGTTACAAGCGGGACGTTAGGCCAGCGGGTGGCGTGATCCCTGAAGCTTCACGGCTGGTCTGTATGCACGGTCGTCCAAGGTTGCACCAGCTCAAGGAAGACGATGCGGTTTCTATAGCGTGGAGGACAGATTCTTGAAAGGGGGTGGAGCGATGAGGGAGAAGAAGATGGCGGACATCATCAGGGCGTTCGCTTGGTTGGTGATCTATGTCTTTTCGCTTTTCACCATCGGGCTGCTGATCGACATGGCTGTTCCGGTTTGCCTCCATATGGTGATTTGGGCATACAGAGAATGGACCAAGGAATTGGAAGAGAAATGAGATGAAGGGATCCGGTCTTTGCCACTGTGGATGTGGAGAGAAAACACTCTTGGCTAAGCAAGGAGATACGAAACGAGGCTTGCGAAAGGGGGATCCGCAGAGGTTCATCAATGGACACAATCGTCTTAATCCCAACGACTATTCGCTTCCGCAAGGTACCGTCCGAGGTTGTGGTGGATACTTACTCACCATGCGTCCAGAGCATCCAAGGGCATCGTTCCATGGCTATGTTCAGGCGCATCGGTTGGTGGTTGAAGAGGCCCTCGGAAGGTTCCTTCCCGAAGGAGCGGAGCCTCATCATGTTAATGGTTTCAAGGACGACAACAGACCGATCAATTTGGTCATCTGCCAAGATAGGGCTTATCACTTTCTCCTCCATCAACGACAGAGAGCAAAGGAGAGGTGTGGTAATCCAGACTGGCGTCCCTGTTACATTTGCCATGAATATGATGCTCCAGAAAATATGAGTCCCCACCGCAACAACTTTTACCACAAGTCTTGTGCAGCTCAGCGAGCACGTGAAAGGAAGGGCTTCAGTTGAAAGTTATACTTCCATTGAGGGCCGAGCTGGGCCTCAAAGTCTGGTGGTTCGTGCCTGCCGTCCATGCGCTGGAAGGCGAGCGTGTGGTCTATATCGAGCCCGGCGAGCAGGCGCTATTCCCTTCTGCAAACACATGGCTAGAGGTCGAACGCCAAGAGGACAGCCTACGCCGCAACCGTTATGCCAGGGATGCGGAATTTGTGGCATGGGCCGTGAAGGATGCCAGGGAACGCTTTGGCCCAGAGGTGGAGATCCTGAAGCCGGATGCAGGCTGGAAGCGCAAGCGGTTTGTGCCCAAGCCGATGGTGCGCCATGGCGTGAGCTGCGATGTCATGGTCTGTCCCCGCAAGCGGGCCTATGGTTCAAGCAAGAATTGGCCAGAGTGGGAGGCGCTGGTCCAAAGGCTGTGCGCTAGTGGCCTACGTGTCTTTGCCGGTGGAGCGCCAGATAGCTCCTATGCGGTAGACTGTGAGCGTGCCTGGGACTACGAGCGCTTTCTGGATGCAACGATTGAGGCAATGCTTTCCGCGCGGTTGGTGGTGGCCACGGATGCGGGGCTAGCTAATCTGGCGGTACTCTGCGGCAAACCGCTCCTGATGATCACGCACGGTGAGGGTATAGTGGCCCCTGGCCCGAGTTCAGATGAAAATGGCAAGGTTATGGACAAAGAATATTGGCCCGTCCATATCGATAGGTACAAAGAGGCCAACTGGTTGAATTCCAGCATCGCGCTCCTCTATGATGCCTGGTTCGACCTGGACCTGGTGGTCTCTGAAACGCTGAGGAGGATGGGGTGAGCATCACAAAGGAACAAATCAAGGAAGCGGTGAAGGTAGGTATCGCCTCCTATAGCGGCGGGAGTGCTACTGCACCGATCTTCATCTCCGTACCGGCTCACCATTATCTGGAAAGTTTTGCGGGGCATATCGCCAACGACGTTCTAAGAGTGATTCGAAAGTCTAACCAGTACCGTGAGGTCAAGATCGAAGAGGGCGAGGTGACCTCGTGAGCCCCCGTAGGCTGTGTTTTTCTGTGGAGCATACTTGGAGCTGCATGGTTGAAGAGGCTTGGCAGGCTTGTGGCGGGAAACGGGATCATGTGGAGAAGATCATTGCCTTGGCTTTCGCCACCCTCGCTGAGGAGACCTCTTTGGAGGAAATTGACCCGATAGGTTTGCCTGGCAGGACTGACGACTTTTTAGTTACAGTCGAGACGTATGCTATGAAGGGCGGCTGGGAAAAACGGGAATAATAAGCAGAAAGGGAATGAGTTTATGAAGGTCATCAGCTTCTACACCGAAGGCGGCGGCAGCAGCTATGAGGCCGAGGCGGAGATCCTGAGAGGCTCGCTGGAAGCCGTTGGTATGGACCATCACATTGAGGCCATACCGGCATGGGGCGATTGGTACGACCATACGGCACACAAGGCAGATTTTATCCGGCGGATGAGGCAAACCTATCCCGGCCCATTGCTTTGGATTGATTCTGATGCCTGTGTGCATGCCGATTTTACGGCCTATTTCGAGGGGCTTGGCAAGAAGGGCTACGATTTTGGCGTCCACTATTTCCGGGGTCCGGCAGGTGGCTACGAGAAATCAAAGCTTCAGGAAAAGGGCTGGAGGCTACTCTCTGGCACAACGTGGTGGGGTGACACCGAACGTGCGCGCGCACTGTTGAATTCCTGGGCCGAGATGAACCGGATATTTCGGGAATGCGGGCAACGCGAGGGCGGCGGCCAGAAAAACCTGTGGTATCTCACCACCTGTTTGAAGGGCTTGAAGGTAGCGCGTCTGCCGGGCCGCTACTGTTTTGTCTTTGACAAGCCCTGGGCCTATGAGCACAAGTTCAAAAAACAGGCAGGCATCCTTTGCTCTTTTTGCAACAAAGGCAAAAAACACCCAATTCATACCTCGACCGACGAGCCGAAGATCATCGAGCATACAATTGCCAGCCGCGACCATCGCGCAAAGCGCCGCCAAACGCAGGACCGGAATACCAGGGTCATGGAACTAAGGCAAAATGGCAAGGAAGTACCCGGGGAAAAGCCAGCACACGCACATGTCAGTAATTTGAGGAGGATGGTCTACGAAACGGCAAAGGATGGACCCATGACGGTGGCCCTAGATTTTGATGACACTTTTTCCTTGGACCCAGACACTTGGACACTTGTTGTGGAGCTGCTAATCGGGCGCGGCCACCAAGTGTTTATTGTAACCAGTAGGGGCGACCATCATATCCCCACGGCAGAAGAGGTCATCCAAGAATGGCTTGGCGATACGGTCAAGGTCGTCAGAGCAGCAGGCCATACAGATGGCAAAATGGGTGCCGCGCTAGATGCTGGCTACGAGGTAGATGTCTGGGCAGATGACGAGCCGTGGCAGATCAAACCCACGAACGCCAAATCCAAGGAACGCAAGGGCGCTCAGATGCGGCGTACAGAGCTGGCGAAGAAACGCAAACGGCAGGGCATATGAACAGCAAGGAATGGGACAGGCGTATGGACCGGGCACTGGCCAAATGTGGCGACACCGGCATCTTGATCCTGCGCGACCTGGAGACAGGCAGCTATAAGGCGTTTGTTGAGGGCGTGGTGGTGGCCACGGGCACCAAGGGGTTGGAGGTGATGACGCGCGCGGTAGCAGCAATCCTTGAACCGGAAGAAAGCGAGGTGACGCCATGAGCATCAAGCCAGCGCTGACGGCGGAGCAGTGGGCGGAGATACTCAAAATCCAAGAGGGCTGGCCTGTTGAAAGTTCTTATGGCCCAATGTTGAGCGACATTTGGGACGTGGCTGGTCCTATCGGCCTAGCCGCCCTCTGCCTCAAAGACCAGCCCTACGGGTTCACAATGGAGCGGCTGAAGACCCACCGAGAAGTTGTTTTATGGGCCGAGACGTTCTACCGGAACCACTTCCCACATGATGAAAGTGCAGAGGCAATGCTAGCGGAAGCCAAGGCAGACTTGGTCTGCATCGCTGCCCTACTACCGGAGAGCGACCAATGAAATACCAGCTAGGTGATATCATCATTTCGGGCTCCAAGAAATCAGTCTTTAATCCGATGGGCTGGATCGGCTGGGGCATCCGCCTCTTCACAACCAGCCCGGGCGAAAGTCTGTCACGGGCCACCCATATAGCGATGGTGCTTGATGGAGCCGACAAGCTGTATGGCTGCAAGGTGATCGAGGCAGTGGCCAAAGGCGTGAGAATCCAGAACTACGGCAAACCCTACAAGTGCATTGTCTACCGGCCTACGGATCTGACGAAGACCGAAGGTGATTGCATATATCGTGAGTCCTTGTGGCTACGAGGCACGCGCTACGGCTACATCCGCATCCTGGCCCATGCGCTGGACTGGATCACCACCGGGGGCAAGCTCAACCGCTACCGTTTCCGCAGGCGCATGAAGGGCGGCAAACTGGCGGGCCGTGAATGCAGCAACGTCATTGCCTATCTCTGGAGCAAATGCCGGGGGCTGGACTTTGGCGTCCCGGCCTATGCTGCTAGCCCAGATGACATCGATGACTACTGCCTGGAGAAGGAGCGGAAATATCGCATCATCCGCCGCTGGAGCCGCTACAAGGGCAAAAAGGAGGACTAGAAATGAACGACCGAGGCGAGGAAAGGCCCCTTGATTTGCCGAAAACCAAAGAAGAGCAGCTTTCATGGCTTCAATTCTACATCTTCGATGGGATACCTCTAGAAGAACTTGTGGCGGCCTTAGACCAAGCCTATGAAGATGCCATAGAACTACGCGGTAGGGAATTGGATAAGCATTCTCGTACGCTGGCGACAGTTGCGCGGCGAATCACATGGTTCTTGCCCTGTGAAGAGGAAGAGGATTAGAGAAATGTCGGGAAAAATCCCACCACTCAATCAAAGCTACCGAATTGATGAGACGCTTGCCTTGCGGCCCGAGGTGCGAACGCTCTACAGGAACTACAAGAGATGGGCGAAGAAAGAGGTGTGCTGGCGTTCCATCGGTAGGCCGGACAAGGTCCATGTGGGCAGGGTCTACGATTGCGCGCTCACGCTGGCGAGCCTCAGTTTTAAGGGCCTGGACGTGGCAGAGTTGGGCGCAAGGGCCTCCTTCCTCGCACCCTACCTGACCCGTGACGCGGCCTCCGTCCACGTCAGCGATGAATTTGGTCGCTCGCATTGGGAGCTTGGCAAGTTGCCCTATTGGACTAGGCTTTGGAAGCGGGCCGCATTCCATCCCGAGCGGCTGACGGCCGGGATAGTAGATATGCGGGCTACGGGCTTTGAGTCGGAGAGCTTTGACGTGGTTATCAGCTTTTCGGCCATAGAACACATCGTCAAGCCAGAGGATGGCGACACGATGGCGGCGCGCGAGATGGGCCGGATCTGTAGGCCGGGCGGCTACGTGATTATCAGCACCGATATATCGGATCAATTCCGAAAGTATCATGGCTATATGTATGATGAGGAGGCGTTGTGGGAACGGCTGATCCGGCCCACGGGTTGTGAGATGTATGGTGAGGCCGATCTTGCGTGGGAAGGCTCGGACAAGGGCCTCCATCGAGACGGCGGATTCGAGTCTTCGGCCTGTCTCTTTGTGCTGCGGAAACCCGAATGAGGCATACCACTATCGTTAGTTTCGGTTGCCCACGGTCAGGCACTACTTGGCTCTACCGTTGCCTCTCTGCGCTTCATGGCATTGTCTCCCTGCGTATACCTGACGGTGCAAAGCTCCATCCAAGCAAGACCCCAGACGGATTGATCAGCCTTGCCGCTACGCTCTATGACCGTGATGTGGTATTTGTACGGATCATCCGCTCGCCATTGGACATTGTGGATTCGTTTCTGGCGCTGCGGAAACTGACGCCAGGCGCGGCGCGGGCCAACGATACAAACGAGCGCATAGTGAGATGGATCGTTAGCGAGCATGTGAATATGGCCATGCAACGGCGGACACTTATAAAGCCACAAGAACTATGGGGACGGCATAGTGTGGTGGAACTCAGGTATGAGGACATGGCCAGCGCTGAAGGGCGGGAAGCGTTCGTGAACGAGATTGTGCCGCTCCTACCGGACAGTGCGGTAAACCGCGTCCGTCTGCTTGGCGAACTGGAAACATTCGGAAACCGCCCGTATGCCATTTTTGGCAAGTTGAAGGCCGGGCTGGACGGGCCGGTTATGACGCCGGAAGAAAGGGCGTACTTTGCCGAGCAGCTTCATGACGTGATCGAGGAAACCGGGTACGAAGATGAAAACTGAATTTGGCGATTACGATAGCATGTACGGCGGCGTGGACTACACGGACGCGGTGGTCCTGGACATTGGGGCGGACTACGGGACCACGGCCCGCTATTTCTTCAGCCGGGGCGCCAGTCAGGTCATTGTCTCGGAACGGAATCCGTTATGGCGTGCGAAGCTCAAGACCTTTGCCGAAGAGGATGCGCGGCTAACGGTCATTGAGGTATTCACCACGGAAAACGCCACCACCATTCTGGCGCTCCATCAGCCCGACGTGGTCAAGGTCGATTGCGAGGGCTGCGAGAAGTTCCTCTTCAGCGTCCACCCCTCACTGATGGCAAAGCCCCGGGCCTGGGTAATGGAAACCCATACCCGCCTGTTGTATGACAAATTCTGCACCTGGTTTTCCGCTCTAGGCTATGAGGTTGAGACCGTGGAGGATTGGCCAGAGACCCCGAAACGTTGCATCAAAGTAATAAAGGCGGTGCGCTCACATGATTAAAGTCCCCCAGTCGGTAGACGACTATACGGCCCTGCTGGAAGAGGGCACGCCATTCACCTTTTCAAACATTGCGGGCGATGGCGAGTTCCTGACCATCATCGGCTGGCGCGGCACCAACTCCGACGGCAAGAAAAGTACGCCAGAAAAACAGAAGGCATTGGCCGAGGTCATCCTAGAGCCGCGTCTGACGTTTCATGGCTATCATCCCGGCCACCTTGGCACCAGCAAACTGGCCAATGCGGAAAAGTGGTTGCGCGCCCATGGCGTGAATGTGCCGCAAATTGCCATTGAAGGAAAAAAGATCACCTTCACGGACCCGGATTTCGGAGCCTCGGAAATCAACGTCCGGTGGGTGTTCAAGGAACTCATCTCATCGGCCAATGTGCGGGGCCAGCTAGGTCCGTTCCTAACGGTGCTTAAGCAGCTGCCGCTCCTTATCGTCGCCCCCACCTGGGTCAAACCATTCGTCAAGCGGATGGGTGCGGAAGGTATACTTATCAGTCCACAAAAGGGCTGGGGCTCTCTGGATGCCATTGAAAAGGATGTACGGACGGCGCTCGCTCGGATGCCAGCCAATACGGTAGTGACCTGGAGTCTAGGCTACCTGTCCAAGGTAATCCAGTGGCGGTTGGCCCCTGACTTCCCCGAAGTCACACAGATAGATATGGGCGCAATCTTTGATCCGTACTGCGGAGTCTACAACCGGCGGATATACCGTAGAGAACAATGGCAGCAAGAAATCCTGCCGCTGAACCTTGCGTCCCTGGAAGAGGAATAGGGACTACTGAAATGAGGATGATCTTCACCTTCGGCTGCCCCCGGAGCGGCACGACCTTCCTATGGAAAGCCGCGAGGACATTGGGGCACGATGCGCTGGTGATACGGGTCCCGGAGACACGGTTGGCGCATCCCAGGCGCACCCGGGACGGGCTGGTGGAATTGGTTCGCACTTTTGCCGTCCACAAGGTGCTACTAATTCGCATTGTTCGTCATCCGCTCGACATTGTGGAATCAGTTCTAGCGGGCCGTAGGCTGGACTTTCCGACGGGCAGCCTTGGCCGCAGAACGGATGAGCGTATATGCAGGATGATTATTGAGGAATCCGAATCATGGGCTGAGCAAATGCCGCTCTTAGACGGAGAGGAAAACTGTACGGTTGTTGAAGCGCGTTATGAAGCGTTGGCCACGGAGGAAGGCAGGGGGCGACTAGTGCGGACGGTTAGGGCGTTTGTCGGCAAGGATGCCGGTGGGCTAGCGGACTTCCGCACGTTCCTCAATACCTTCGGCAAGATCCCCGTCAGGATTGGGCGTCTAGGGTTAGGTCTTGGGCGTCAGAGCACAAAAGAGGAAAGAGCCTATTTCAGGAAGGCACTAGCGGCAGTGATCCTTAGAGAGGGCTATGAGGGGATAGAACCGATGGGTGACGGAGGATGAAGGGGCCGCATTTCGTCCTTGCCATGGGCCGGTCTGGCACCATGTGGCTGGCGGCAGCACTTCGGGAAGCGGCCAGCTTGGATGCGCGTCACGAATCCGTTGACTGCTGGGAGCGGAGCCTCTGGCCATTTGGTGAAGTGGAGGTGAATAGCATTATCTGGGATGCTAGTCGGGAGATCAGGGCGATGGCTCCTGATGCCAAACTGGTACACCTGGTCAGGGATGGACGTGATGTGGTACGCTCGGTACTTAGTCGGCCAAGGCCGGGGCGCACGCTACGGGTAGCTTGCGAGATGTGGCGGGACAGAAACGTACATCTCCGGGAGATGATCGGCCCGGACCAGTGCTACCGGATGGAGGATCTGGTCAAATACCAGAAACCATTCAACCGCATGGCCATCTACTTGGGCGGCCATCCAAACCGGAAAGCATGGAAGGATATCCGAAAAAAGAGGATCAATGCCAGTGAACGCTACATCTGGCCGCCATTCGACAGTTGGCGCAAAAGACAGAAAGCTATATTCTGGAAAATCTGCGGTCCTGAAATGGAAGCCTACGGATACGGAGGAAAATGAAGATGACCTACAAGTTGCGCGAGTACTGGGAGCGGCGGGCGCGGGAGAATGGACCAACTTATGTGGGACCGGGCAACCGACCTGGTCTCAGTATGCAGCAGGCCGACCTTTTCCGCGACACCATAGACGAGTTTTTCTTTGGCGTTCGTGTGGGGATGCTCCTGGATTTCGGTTGTGGCTCGGGCCGTCTCTCGATTACATTGGCCCGCTATGCGGCAAAATATCTCGGTGTCGATATCTCCCAGACCGGCATCAATATGGCTCGCAAGGATTTGCCCGGCCTGCAATTCCGCTGGCTCAAAAAGGACGGGATATCGCTGCCAGACTCGTCAGTCGATACGCTGGCAGCCATTAGCGTCTTCCAGCACATCGTGAGCAAGGAGGATTGGGCGTTCTGGACAGGTGAACTTTGCCGCGTGCTAAAACCGGATGCCAAGGTACTCGTGATCGATGGGCTGTATTCCAGGCGCAAGGTCGCGCCTCACATGAAGCTGCGCACGCCAAAACAGATCGGCAAAGCCTTGGGTAATAGACAGGTTCTCAAGGGTCACCCGCTGGACACAAGGCAATGGGCCGGAATCCTCGGACACCCCAAAGCGAAGAGGATACATCAAACCTTTGCAATAGCACAGGGGGAAATCAAATGAGCGATGACACTGGACTCAGGACGATAAATCGTGAGTTGGTGCTGAAGCGCATCAAGGCCCGGTGCAAGAAGGCACCCGAAGTAGAGACGCTTGAGCAGGTGACCAAAGAGGTCGCATGGCTAAGGGATCAAATTGGCGATAGTCCGATGACGGACAAATGGGAGAAACGCTACCGCGCCAAATGGGATCTGACAAAACGGTACACGGAGGGGGTGGACAAACCATCGATTTTCGAGATCGGTATCCGGGCCGGATTCTTTGCCCGAACTATGCTGGCTGCCGCTGGGTCCGGCGCAACCTATCTGGGCATAGATAATGATGAAGAGCGGTGCATGGAATATGCCAGGGCATTCCTGGTCAACTACAAAGCCATCTTGATCGAGGGCGATAGCCATGCGCTCAAGACGATGGACGATAAATTTGACATCGTACATATCGATGGTGATCACTCCTACGAGGGCTGCCTGGCGGACTTGAGGCTGGCGCGTACTTGTGCCAAACGTGCCATCTTTGTGGATGACTTCATAAACATCCCCGGTGTCCGCGAGGCCGTGTCCCGGTTCATGATCGAGATTCCCAATGTGCGCGGTTATTTCGATGGTGGCGAATATTATAATGGCACCTTTGTAATCGAGATGGAGGCTCCGTGATTGAGCGACCAGATTGGGCGCTAGTGCTTGGTGGTGGCGCGGATGTATGGCTAGAGATTGGCCGACTTGAGGCCATGATTGGCGGCGAGTGGCCGGGCATTGTTATTGCGGTCAATGATGTGGGCACGCTTTGGCCGCATCGGCTGGACCATTGGGCAACACTTCACCCGGAGAAGCTGCACGAGGTTGATCCAGATGATGGGCTAGGTGACTGGCTCAAAAAACGCGAGGACAACGGCCATCCCGGCGGCTTCAAGACATGGGGCAGGCGCTCGCCCAAGCTAGTCGAAAACGTGATTCAGCCATGGGGCGGCGGCTCTAGCGGATTCTTCGGCGTGCGTGTGGCCCACCATATCGGCATCACCCGCGCCATCTGTTGCGGTGTACCCATGACAGAGACACCGCATTACCATAAGGACAACAGGGACGGCGAGGATTGGCGTCATGCGGACCTACACTGGCGCTCCTGGGTTCGCCATATTCATCGCGTCGAGGGGTGGGTGCGTTCCATGTCCGGTAGAACCATGGATCGGCTTGGTTACCCGGATCTAGCATGGTTAGAGGCAGCAGGAGGGAAAGGACAATGAGCAGCAAAATGAAGAGTTTGGGCGGCGGTTGCTACAGGCTGCCCAACGGACGAATGGTGAGGGGTAAGGCTAAAGCGGAGGCAGCTCAGAAGGGTGTTGAGTTGGCAGCCTTTGCCAGTGACCTAACGCGGCGCATTGATTTTGCCCGGCGGGCCGGAATCCAGTATGGTGGCGACAGGGATGTCTATACCGTGGCGGGCTACATCAAGCCGGGCACAGAACGGTTTGAAGACTATTTTGCGCTCTATGATCGGAATGAGATTGCGGGGCGCGTGATAGACATGGCCCCGGCAACCACCTGGAAGAACCCGCCCGATATTGTTGAGCCGGATATGGATCAGGAAAAGGGCACAGAGTTCACCAATGAATTTGATGCGCTAGCCAAACGGCTTCAGCTCTGGGAACGGCTCACCCGTGCCGACACGCTCTCACGCATAGGCCGCTACGGCGTCCTGCTTATCGGTGTAGCTGGGGAGGATGTCAAGCTAGCCGAGCCAATGGAAAAACTACGTGGCCCGGATGATGTGATCTTCCTTTCGGCGTTCCACGAAAAGGATGCCGAGATTGATACATGGGTGAAGAACACCGCCGATCCACGGTTTGGCCAGCCGGACCTCTATGAGATCGACCTTTCGAGCGGCGTCCCGGGCTTTAGCGCAATCAAGCAAAAGGTCCATCACAGCCGCATCATCCATATTGCCGAGGGCCGGTTGGCTGATGAGGTGTATGGTAGGCCGATCCTCAAACGCCTGCTCAACCGCTTTATGGACCTGGACAAGATCACGGCCTCTACGGGTGAGGCGTTCTGGCAACTAGCCACCCGGATCCTAACAGGCAAACTGGACCCGACCTCAATTATTAGTGATGAAGACCTCGTCAAACTTGGCGAGGGCATGGAGGAAATGGTCCATGATCTCCGTAGGCAGTTTTTGGGCAAGGGCGTAGAGCTGCAATGGTTGGAGAGCACGCCCCCGGATCCGGGGGCCGCAGCGGATCTCAATATGATGCTGATTGCCGCTGGGGCCAGTCCGGGTATCCCCAAGCGTGTGCTCTTTGGCACCGAGACAGGAGAGCGGGCCAGTGAGCAGGACGAACGCCAATGGCTGGGTTCGATCAGTGAACGTCAGGAGCATTTTGCAGAGCCCGTGATCCTACGTGCCCTCATAGATCGGTTGGTTGATTTCGGTGGTCTATCGAGGCCGAAGAAAGGCTACGAGGCACTATGGCCCACACTATTTGAGGAGAGCGAGGCCGTAAAGGCAGAGAGCAACCTGAATCGTGCAGAGACAGCCAAGGCGCTTACGCCACTTGGTGGCGACCCCATAGCATTGGTCGAGATAGATGATGAGGGCACAATAAAACTACGCTCAACGGCAGAGCTGATGCCGGACGGTGGAGTGAAACCAGAACCAAAGCCCGGCGCTGGTGATCTGGACGAGAGCACACTGGACGAGGTGTAGCACGGGCCGTGAAGATCAACGTCCATGCCCTCACTGCCCTTATGGATGGGGCCACCATGATGGCCAAAGCCTATACCAAAATGGTCGAGGCGATGGTGGCGGAGGGTGTTGAGGAAGAGGACGCCAGACAGGAGGCCCGTAATATGGTCTTTTTCGCGGCCTACATGGAAGATGAAAACGAAGGGGAAGCGTGTCCCCTTTGCGGGAGGGGCGTGTGACGGTTTGCAGTTGTGCGGTATGCGGCGGGGCGTTGGTGGTTGGCGCTGATACAAAGCTGCCAAAGGTGCCCAATTCCCCGACCCGCAATGCTACGGAGCGGATAGCCAAACGCCAAGAGCCCAGGGTGGCAGCGGCTTTTCTGAGCGGCATTGATGGCCTAACGGCCCGCATTGATGACGCGGCACTCCAGGCCGCGATTGCTGGTGGCAATATCCCAACCATTGAGGCCGTGGCAGGGGTGCCCAACATAGGCCCCTATCTGACGAACACGGGTGAGTTGTTTGATGCCCTTCTGGGCACAAGTACACTAACGGGCAGGGCAGCTACGGATATCCTGGAAGAGGCGACGGGGCTAGAGTCAGCATTCAACGCCAAGGACCCGGCAGCCGTGCTTTTCGCGCAAGAGCAATCCTCCACACTGATCGTCCAGATTGGCGATGATGCAAAAACGGCGGTCAGATCCGTCATCACAGCAGGCCAGGAGATCGGCCTGACGCCCCTGCAACAAAGCCGTATGATCAGGGACGTGGTGGGCTTGCCGCCTAATTGGGTTGATGCGCCCCTGGCACTCCGGCAGAACCTCTTGGATGGCAACGTATCAGCGGCCACCAACCGGCGGCTAAGTGCGGTCGATAAAGCACGCATCAGAAAGCGCATCCGGGAGGGAACGGTAGATGAGGCGTTCATAGCGGAGATGGAGGGCAACTACTCACGTAGCCTGCTCAACCGTAGGGCTCAGAATATTGCGCGTACAGAGACCATGCGCGCAGCAAATTACGGCCAACACAATGCCTGGCAGCAAGCCCAGAGGGAGGGCACAATTCCGGCAAGCGCAAGGCGTATCGTGATCGTCACACCCGATGACAGGCTCCGTGAAACCCATGCCCAGGTGGCGCTGGCCAACTCCGACGGCGTCAAGATTGGCGAACCCTTTGGCACACCCTGGGGCATGATGATGGACCCGCCCTGGGAGGTGTTGTGTTTGCTACCGGACACAGAGGTACAGGGTAAGTTTATCGGAGGTCTAAAAGCCGAGTATCTTGGAGAAGTAATCGTAATCAAAACCGCCAAGGGTAGAAAGCTCACCGTCACCCCTAACCACCCAATACTGACTCGGCAAGGATTCCTCGCTGCTAATCTGCTGGTGAAGGGCGACGAGCTTCTTGGCCACCGGCCTGATCTCCATGGGGCAGCCTCTTCTGAAGCGGACAAATATGAACTTCCAGCCACGGTCGATCAGGTATACAGTTCTCTTGCGGAAATCCTCCCTGTAGGCATTAGGGATGCTTCTGTTGACGATCTCCATGGCGACGCGCGGGAAACGAAAGGCGAGGTCGAGATTGTAGGGGCCTTCAGGGAATTGCTGCTCACAGGGGAAGCCAAGGTCCCGGAGGCAGAGTGCAATGTCGTCCTCATGATGGCCACGGATTCCGCCGTTGATGTAGTGGGTCAAGGCGGTCTTGGTTTTGGTTTTGATAGAAACGGCCTTCCCGCGCTTAGCTTCATGGGCGGCGGCGGTCTGGGTCTTTCCGATCATAGGGTTGGCGGCTTTCAGTTGACGCCATTTTACGGTCTCAGCTTCGGATTGGGATCGCAACTTCACTCCGGCACCCTGGAGTCGCTGTTGGATAGTGGATCTGTCACAGCCAAGGTTGCCGCTGAGTTGATTGACCGACTCCCCGCCGAGGTAGCGGGAAACAATGTCTTCGACAGGGAGGCCAGGGATCCAATTCGAGTTCTCAGAACCTCGGTGAACCTCCTCACGGGGGCACAGTCCGAATTCAATCCTGCGGTTGCGCACCGTAGCGGAGCTGACACCCAACTCTTCCGCAACCTCCTTCAGAGTGAGGCTGGATGTGTAGAGATCGATGAAGTGGTCTCTATTGATAGGCGCTCTTGGCATGGGCATGTCTATGATCTCCAGTCCGTGGTTGGTTGGAATATAGCGAACGGAATCATCATTTCCAACTGTAGGTGCGGCACCGCTTTGATATTCCCCGGCCTCATAGGGGTGCTCTAGACATGGCCAGGCGTCAACTCACAGAATCCGCCAGAATCCACATCGCCTATTTTGCCGAGATCGTGAGGGAGGGCTTTCATGGTAGCCTGCAATTTGAGGTAGATCAGGAAGGCGGCATTCGGATGGTCGATAAAACGGAGCGGCTGAATACGCGCCAGGTGCGGGCCATCATGGACGGAAAGAAGTTGCCGCTGGATCGGGTGGAAGAGAAAAAAGGGTAGACACGAAAAGGTTACGTGTATATCTTGGTCTGACAGAAAGATGATTGCGTACCGGACAGTTTAAGGTCCCCCGCCACGAGGGCGGGGATGGCTTGAACCCCGGGGTTCCCAACAAGGGAGCTTCCGGGGTTTTTTGTTTTTCTGGGGATTTTGATGTGATGGACACAAGGCACATTGCGATTAATGCCCAGCTCGTGGGACCGACCCGCACCGAGGTACTTATGGGTGTGGAGTACACGGTTATCCCCGCTGTCCTCGTCCGTGCTCAAGTGCTCAATAACAACCTCGGGGCCACGCTGCTACCGCCAGAGGATATAACGCCAGAGTGGGCTGAGACGGCCAATGTTTCGCCCGTGATTATTGGCGACCACCCCACGAGGTTGGGCCAACAGGTGAGCGCCCGTGCTACGGATATTCTGGATGCCCGGGGCGCTGGCTCACTCTTCCATGCCAAGGCCGAGGGGAGGGCGCTCAAGGCCGATGTGTATCTCAACCACTCCAGGGTAGGTGACGTAGATGGGTTGGATGATGTGCTAGAGCGCCATGGCAACGGTGAGATTGTGGAGCTGTCTACCGGCTTTATGGTCGCCATCGAAGAACGGTCGGGCACGTTTGAGGGAGAGCCTTATGACATGGTGATCCACCCGAGCGGCTTCGATCATTTGGCCGTCTTTGGTGGCACCGAGTTGGTAGGCGCTTGTTCGGTCGATGATGGCTGCGGCCTCGGAGCCAATGCTAGTGTGCAGATAGATGAACATTCAACCAGTGGGGAGGACGAGAAAATGAAAGAATCGGGTCCTCTAGCCAGGGCCGCAGCCGCCATTTCCGGGTTTGTCAACCGGATGCTGGCCAACGAAAGCGATGGCGACCGGGACAAGCTCCTGCGGGCAGAGTTGCAGGGCAAGTTTGGCGGCATCGGTCAGGAAATTTGGATCACAGATGTATTTAGCGAAGAAGGCGAGGTGGTCTTCGAGGTCTGGGGTCCAAACGAAGAGAGTGGTTTTTGGAGGACCACCTTTGAGATTGACGAAGGTGGCGTAGTGACGTTGGGAGAGCCTGCCCAAGTGCGGCGGGTCACCACATATGAGCCGGTTGAAAACTCAGCAGGCCCATCAAATTCACCCGCAAACGCGGAGGAAGCTGCCATGGACAGGCAGAAGTTGATCGCTCAGCTCAGCGGGGAATGCCCGAAAAAGCTGGCATTTTTCGAAGGGCTGAAGGACGAGGATCTGGAGAACTACCAGAAAGTCCTCGGCAACACCGAGCCCGGGGAAGGAGGGGAAGCGGTCGTTCCTGCTGCTGCTGCCCCTGTTGTTCCCGAGGCTGAAGCTGTTGTGACGGAACCGGAAGAGGACGGCACTGCCAGTGCCATCCAATCACTCACCGAACAGATGAAAGCCCTGACCTCGAAGATCGAGACCATGGGTGAGGCCGTAGCGCCAGCCGTGCAGGAGCGGCAGGCTGCGCATGGCGAGTTGGTTGCTGAGTTGGCTGCCAACGAAAAGGCCCCCTACACGGAAGAGGAGTTGAAGCCGAAGGGTCTGGAGGAGTTGCGTAAGATTCAGGCCATGGCGCGCGGCGCAAACTACTCTGGCGTTAGTGGCCCCAAGGCCGCCAATGCCGAAGAGGAGTCTCCCTTCATGCAGGTTGCTGATCCCCATTGGGACACGGCCAAGCCAAAGGAGGCGTAACCCATCATGAGAGCCATTGTCTTTAAGGGTGCCTTCATCCGCAAGGAAGGGGTTACCGACGAAGCAATCACTCCCGGCCATTTGATCGAGCTGGGCGGAAGCAATGACGTGCAGAAGCACTCCACAAGTGGCGGCGATGCTGGCCGTATGTTTGCGCTGGAAAACGATCTGGTTGGCGATGCCTACGATGATGCCTACGGTAGCGATGACACGGTGCAGTACGGTGTCTTCGAGAGCGGGGCAGAGGTCTACGCCATCCTCACGACCGGCCAAACCATCACCAAGGGGAAGTTCCTCGCCAGCAATGGCGACGGCACCCTGAAACTCCATGACGAATCGGTCGATACCAGCGGGACAACCGAGGATGTCTTCGTGGAAGCCATCGTGGCCCAGGCCATGGAAGCTGTAACCACCACAAGCGCAGTTGCCCGCATCCGGGTGGAGGTCGTCTAACCATGAACATTCAACTTTTGCAGAAGCACCCAATCTGGCTACGGAACAAGGAAGTCCTCAACGGTTTCCGCCCCGTATTGGCTGGTAATGGCCTTGCCATGAATGCCATGGGGAGCGGGGACGCCAGGAACGCTACCCTGAGACATGAGGAATGGCTACAGGTGGACGATGCGGTGAATGACGTTCTCCGTGAACGTCTGACCATTGCCGATGACCTGCGGGCCCGTGGCCTGTCCGTACCGATCAGCGTGGGTTCTGTCCTGCGTATGACGGAGCGGCTGGAAGACTTCGATGACGCTGATCTGAGCTATGATGGCGCAACGCCACCGAGTGAGGACCGGCCCAGCTACCTGAACGAGACCACGGCGGTGCCCGTTATTTCTAAGGGCTTCCGCTTCAACTGGCGGCAACTGATCGCCAGCCGGGAGAGGGGTGAGCCGCTGGACGTAACGTCGGCCCAGATTTGTGCCCGCAAGGTACGGGACAAGTTGCAGGATCTCATCACCAATGGTGAAGCCACTGGTGGGCCTACGGGCGGCGGGATTCCCGGCCTGACTTCGGCAACCAACCGCATCACCGTGAACCTGGCCAACCACTGGGACGTGGCGGCAGGGACGCCGATTGCCGATACGGAGAGCATGTTGGCAGCGGCCTACAACGTCAATCTCTTCGGTCCCTTCACAATGTACGTCTGTAAGGAATACTGGGCTGCGATCCAGGCAGACTACAAGGACGAGAGCGACAAAACGGTGATGCAGCGCATCGAGGCTTTCAGCGATATCGATGCCGTTCGCCCGCTGGATACACTGGCAGACAACACCGTACTCCTGGTGCAGATGACCAGCCAGGCGCTCGATCTGTCTGAGGCCCAAGGGGTCACCACAGTCCAATGGACGCTCGAACCCATGGTCACCCATTTCCGGGTCTTCTACGTCGGCGGCCCGCATATCAAAAGTATCGAGGACGAGGACGGCAACACCCGCAACGGGATCGTCCACCTCCGGCCCTCTCCGTAAGAGAGGCTGATGGGTTGAGGTGAGGCCGCGTCCTTAGTAACTGGGGCGCGGTCCCGCCCTTCCCTCACTGCCGCAAAAATGGAGGTGTGAACCGTGGCAAGAACTACGGTAGCAGCCGTCAAGTTGATCTTGGATACAAGCGCCACAGATGCGCAGATCGAGGCGTTTATTGGTGATGCCAATGCCTGGATCAACGTGCACCTTGAGGGCGCTTGCGATCAGTTGACTACCGCCATCCTAATCACAATCGAAAAATACCTTTCAGCCTATTTCGTCACACTCCGTGATGCTCGGCTGTTGAGCGAGCGGTTGGATGACGTGCAGGAAAAATATCAGCGTGACCCGAAGGTGAGCGAATACTTGAGGGCCGCGATTGCGCTGGATCCATGCGGCATTGTGCGGGAGGAATTCCTGGACCAAGAGAACAATATGAAAATACAGTTCCGCATGGGTGAGGGCTTTGATGATAAACTGGACCTGCCGACCTCCTCATGAGTGCGATTATTGAGCGTGTGGCGGACCGCGAGACGGTTGGCGTAGAGGTCTGGAGCGGCTTGGATGGCCAAGGTCTGCCCAGCTATGCGGCCTCGGTAGATATCGAGGTCCATGTCAGGAGGACGGACAAGTTCATCATCCAAGGCGATGGCTCCAAGCTCGCCGTACCTCTAACGCTCTACGTGCCACCTGACGCAACCGTGGTACCGGGTGAGCAGGACCGGGTGACGGTTGACAGTGACACCTTTATCGGCGCTGAACTCACCTCACCACGTAGGCTCCGAGCGGGCAGAGATGCGCCGGACCACTACAGGCTGCGCTGCAAGAGGGGAGGATAGGGGCATGGCTAAGGGCAAGGTGCTTTTCGAGGTCGAGTTTGAGGGCCTTGAACTGATGATGCAAAAGATGGAGGCGCTGATCCGCGAGAGCGGAGATGCCATGGGTTCGGGATCACGTGTGTCTGGCGAAACCATAATGACGGATATCAAGGCCAGCAGACCGGGCGCGGGCGTGCCGAGAAAAGATGGCATCCTAGCGGGCTCCGGGCGCGTAGCAGGGCCGGACAAAGAGGGCGCGGTCGAGTTGAGTTTTGGTGGTGCTGCTGCGCCCTATGCGCTTCGCCAACATGAGGAGTTGGCATGGCGACACAAGCTCGGAGAGGCGCGCTATTTGGTTCGTGGCGTTGAGCGGTTCGTGGCTGATGGCGCTCCCGATGTGGCGCTAAAGCGGGTCATGGACCTGACTATCGAAAACGCAAAGAGGCAGACCTGAGATGGGCGCGGTCGCAGATGTCCAGACGTTTCTGGAAGCGGCAGGGATCATCGATGGCGCTACGGATTGGCCATCGGTCAGAAGGCGCGTCCATGACGGCTCGGACCAACAGGTAGTTATAACGGAAGACGGCGGACTCGCGCCCGATGTACCTGCTGCCACGGGTATGGGCGATGGGGCGCTGAAGATCCCCGCTGTCCACTTCTCCGTTCGCGGGGAGGAATGGGACGGGGACGCCTCAGCGGCCAAGGCCCAGGAGATTATGGACGCGCTAATTGGCGCTGACGGAACAATAGGGAGCACCCACTATCTAGTCGTATCGGCTCAAACGGCCAGCCCTATCTTCATCGGCTTTGATGATAAGGGGCGGCCCAGACATACCATCGCATTCAAAATGATGACCTCGGTTAGGTAGGGGAACCTGTAAGGGAGGCAAGAGAGAGATGCAAGGCACGACCCGCAAAGGGGCGAAACATCCATTCGACCTGCTCAAGCAGGCGTAAGAGGAGGGTAAAATTTTGTCCAGATTTCAAGCCCATGGGACTGTGGTGGAATTCGCAAGCGCCACCATCGGTCAAATCACGGCGATCACGGCGCCCGAAAGGAGCAAGGGCGACGTGCAAATCACGGTAGGTGAAAGCGAAGGGGATCATGAATACCTGCCCGGCCTGCGTGAGGGTGGCACCTGTACTATCGAGATGATCCTGGACCCGGATAACACGGGCCAGGATGCGCTCTACACCAACTACGATGCCGATGCCGATATAGAGACTTGTTTCATCACGCTGCCAGCAAGGGCGACCGCTGGCTCGGAGACGGCCATCTATCGGTTCCGCTGCTACGTCAATGCTGAGCCTACTGAGTTGCCGCTGGTGGCCGATGATCCGGCTACGCTCAGCGTCACCCTCAAGGTGACGGGCGCAGTCACCTTCACGGTGGCCTAAGCCCATGCCTCCAACTAAGCGCATAGCAATCAAGATCGGTGACGGCACGAAAAAGCGGTATCTCCGTTTTACCTCTGCCTCTCTTGAGCGGCTGGAAGAGGAGACGGGGGAGACGCCGGACAGGACAGCGGAGAAGATGTCGCGGTTCAGCGTCCGCTCCGCTTCCTCCTTCCTCTGGGCCGGGTTGCTACATGAAGAGCCGGAGCTGAAGAGGAAGGAGGTTCTGGAGATGTTTCCGCTAGACAAGTATCAGGAGACCGTCAAGCTCATCATCTCGGCATATACCCGTGCCGTTGGCCTGCCAGAGCCGCCAGAAGATGAGGAGGAAGAGGGTGCTGGCGGGGGAAAAGAAGAGCCCGCCGCAAGCCCCTGACCACGCTCCAAGTCTGGGCCAAGGCAGTTGCGGCGGGCATAGACGATAGGCTGTTCTGGAATTCCACACCCGTGGAAGCCCAAGAGTTGCTTGTGGAAATCTTCGCCATTAGGGGGGCTGAGGAAAAGGCGGCTGTATTGAGGGCTGGACTAGTCGCGGCGGCAGTCTACAACGTGAGCCGCAAGAAAGGGGCGCGGTTCATCCAGGCAACGGATTTTCTGCCCGTACCAATGCAGGAAGAACTACCGCTCGAACAACTGAGGGCTGGGATGGATGCATGGGCACGGTCCATCAACCGGAGACATAGGGCATGACCGTTATTGGCACTGCCGTAATGCGGTTGCTGGGCGACACAGCTCAGTTCCGCCAAGACGTAGACAAGGCGACCAAGAAGTGGGATGCTGCCGGTAAGTCCATGCGGGCGACTGGGGCTAAGCTCACTGCCGGTATAACACTCCCCTTGCTTGTGGCCGGTGGTGCCGCAGTAAAATTTGCCACCAGCTTTCAGGAAGGTATGGCCAATGTCGCCTCCCTAATCCCCGGCAACATTGATAGAGTTGTAGCACTTGGCGAGTCGGTTAAGAACCTCTCGGTTGAGACCGGCAAACCCCTCACCGACCTGACAGCGGGTCTTTATAACGTAGTGTCGGCGTTTGGCGACACTGCGGATACCGCAGAAATCCTCCGAACCGTGGGCCGTGCTGCCGTCGCCGGTTTAGCAGAAACCGCCGATGCGCTTTCGCTCGTCTCTGGGGTGACCAAGACCTATGGGGATACAACAGCGGCGGCTGTTCAGGACGTGGCGGATCTGGCACTCCTCACAGTAAGGCTTGGGGAAACTACGTTCCCAGCACTCGCCGCCTCGATGGGCAACGTCACGCCGCTCGCCAAGGAACTGAACATCACCCAGGAGGAATTGTTCGGGACAATGGCCACGTTCACGGGCGTGACCGGGAAAGCCTCCGTCGTCTCAACGCAATTCAGAGGGGTACTTCAGGCATTGCTCGCTCCTACAGATAGCGCGCAAAAACTCTTCAAGCAGCTTGGCGTTGAGAGCGGGAAGGCTTTGGTGGAACAAAGGGGCCTTCAGGGTGCAGTCAAGGCGCTTACGGATGCCGCAGTAAGTACGGGCAAGCCGCTCCAGGATTATATCGGTTCGATAGAGGGCCAGACTTTCGCCCTAGCGTCTGCCGGTGGGCAGTCCGTTGTGTGGGGAGAAAAGATAGCGGCGATGGCCGATAAGGTGGGGGCAGTGGATGATGCCTTCAGAGAGCAAACCGAGGGAATCAATGCCACTGGTTTTGCGCTCAAGCAGTCCAGGAATGAAGTGGCTATTGCAGCAGTAGAACTCGGTCAGGTTCTCTTGCCTACGGTGGTGGCGGTAACCAAGGTAATTGCCAAGTTGGCCAATTGGTTCACCAACCTTTCGCCGGGCGTGAAGACTGCGATTGTCGTTTTCGGCGGAATGGCCGCAGCACTTGGTCCGTTGCTTTTGATCGGTGGCCAAGTGCTCATAGTTGTGTCTTCTATGGCGGCGGCGTTCCCGGCCCTTGGGATATTGATCGCCGCCATGGCAACGCCGGTCGTGTTGGCCGTGGCGGCCCTTGCTGCGTTGGTGTTGGTTGGAATCCAAGTCATCAACCACTGGGACGTGTTGAGTTTTGAGGCGACCCAGCTCTGGGAAAACATCAAGGCGGCATTTTCCGGCGGCATCGATTGGGTCAAGAACCTGCTGACCGGATTTATGGAAGGTGTGAAGGATCGGTTTGCATGGCTGGCCAATGTGCTTGTAGGTCAGTCCATTGTGCCGGACATGATGAAGGCCATCGGCAAAGAATTCGGCGGGATGGATAAGCTGATGGTTGCGCCGGCAGATGAGGCGGCGGCGGCGGTGAACAAGGCTTTCCAGTCCATTGCCAACCCAGAGGCGCTGAAGGCGATGGACTTCAATGTCTCGATCAATGCCGACGAACTCTATGCGGCAGTGATTGCGGCCACCGGCTCGGCGGCAGTTGCGTTTCAGGCGCTATCGGAGTGGGTAGAGCCAAGCGCTGGGGCATTCATGGCGCTCTATGAGGAGGTAACAGGTGCGGCGATAGTGGGGCGTAGCTACACGCAGACAATCAAGGATCTGAGACGCGCATCCCTGGACCTGGACCATGATCTTCAGACCGCATCCGGTAGCGCAACACTGATGGGCCAACAGGCGCTCACCGTGGGTGGCGAGTTGCTCACTATGTCAGCCGCAGGACAGGCGGGCATGGACCAGCAACTCGCGGCGCTGAAATCATCTGAGTTAGGCCTGAAGCTGCACAAGCTGGCTACCGACACGATGGCTATGGTGACGGACCAGACGACGATGAAGTTTCAGAACATGCAGCGCGCCGTGGCTAGTGTAATTGCGGACTTCACACCGATGGGCATGCTGGCCACCATCTTCGGCTCAGCACTGGAGGCGTTAGAGCCTGCGCTGAAGGCACTGAAGGCCCCGCTGGAAATCCTTGGCCGTATCATTGGCGCAGCACTGGTGCCGGTCATCAAGGCGCTATTTCCAGCGCTGAAGTTTCTGGCCATCGCGGCAACCTTCGTGATCGAAATCTTTTTCAAATTGGCCGGTGGTGTGCTCAAAGTCCTCGGCTGGTTGCTTAAAGCCATCGGCACATTTGTTGAAGGCATCGGCAAGATGCTCTCTAAGATCCCACTGATTGGCGGGCTCTTCAAGCCACTGCAAAAGTACGGGAAGGCCCAGCGTAAGGCCGGTGAGGCGATGATGGGCATGGCCGATGAATTCCAGGACTCGGCCAAGGACATTGCAGCCGGAAGGGAAGAGATCAGGGCGCTAGAGTGGCCGGATGAGGCGGTGGCGGGACAGGAGGCCCAGGTAGCGGCTGCGGGTGAGGCGACGGGCGCGGCGGAAGGAACCACACAGGCCGTGCAGGATGCCGGTAACCAACTGCTGGAAATCTCCCGGGGCATCTTCGACGGCCTTATGTCCATCCGCGACTTGACGGTCGAGGGCGTTGGCTACCTAGCGCAAATCGCCAGCGGCCCGGGCATGGTTGGCGCACAGGCGGTGGTGAGCCCGCAGATGCCAGCGAGTATAATTGATGCGGTGGCAACTGGCGGCGGCGGTGTGGCTGTAGAAGTGCTGCCGGGCGCAGTGATCATCAACACGGCGGGCGAACATGCGGAACAAGATGGACGCGACGCGGCACGGGGATTCATGGACGAAATCAGCGGCGAACGCTTCAACCGCACACGCAGGCTAAAGACCCGTAGCGGACGCATAGATCCGGGGGTGAACCAGAGATGACGCAATACCTTAGACCCGATGCGGACACCTACATCGGCAACTACGAGGATCAGGCGGCAGGCACCTCGGACATCTTCGAAGCGATAGATGAGGTCAGCCCAAGCGATGCGGATTATATAATTAGCCCAGAAACACCCTCGAATGAGGTCTACACCTGCGCCCTTTCCAGCGTTGAGGACCCGCTGTCCAGCGCTAATCATGTGGTGAAATATCGGTACAGGAAAAACAACCCGACAGGCGACCAGATCGACCTCGTGGTGGAACTCCGTGAAGGCTACGTGAACGAAGGCAGCCCGGGCACGCTGATCAAGGGGTGGACCCATACCGATATCGGCGACACTGCGGCGACGGCTACCCAGACGCTATCTGCCGGTGAGGCGGCCTCCATCACGGACTATTCGGATCTCTTTCTCCGCTTTGATTTCAACAGGCCGTGATCCTTCATGGCTGACCTCCTCACCCGGACCAACCTCGGACTTCTCCGCAAAAATGAGGGCGACTTCAATATCTCGCAGTGGGGAAATCACCCCAAAATAAAACGCTCCATCAAGGTCGACGGGGCGGAGGATCTCCTTCAGATCAGCAGGGGCGGCGTCCCACCCCCGAACTGGCCGTTCGTGTGGCTCGATTCCGGTGTCCTGTCCTCTCGCGGTAAGGTGATGGTCATCGCCACGCTCGCCTGCGTCACTGAGGCGGGGACGGCGGGTAAGTACTTCGGGCCGGCAGTCCACATTTTGGGAGGGCAACCCGATGCGGATCAGGACGGCGTGGCATCGGCGTCCTCTATTGGAAGGGCGACGACGGAACGACAAACGCTGAGGGAGGTCGAAGACGGGGAGAGCACAGGGATCCCGCCCGGGGCTCTGAGGGACACGGACGATAATCCGAGATCCTACGACACGGACTACTTGCAGGGCATCTTCGCCGACGGAACCTCGATCGTCAGCTATGATTTCACGGACGATGCCTTGCTGTCGATGACCTCGACGCGGTCTTCCGGCCTGGTCGGCTTCAACTGGCATAACGACGACCAAGTAAGCTACTGCCGGCGGTTCTACGCCATGGAGGATCGGTACCTAGCCGTCTCCGGCCTCCCCTTAGGCTACAAGGCTAAGGTGAGGGATTCGGGCGGGTCGGTCCTAGAGGAGGCGACGGAAGCTGGGGGCACGGCATCGGTCGACATGCTCAAGGTTGATCCTGCCGAGGCTCATGATCTGATCGTCACGGATTCGGGCGACGTGACGGTTTCGACGACCGTTCCCGGCGATGGTCTCTGGGGCGGAGACGCCTATACCTTTTCGGATTCCGCAGGGCAAATCTTCTGGGCCGAGATGGAAGTGCCCATAGGACCGGATCGAAAGGGTCAGATGTATTGGGCCGAGATGGGCGTGCCCAATGTGCCGACTATGGTTGAGCCGGTCATTGCGGTGTTGGATAACATCCCGGCGGCTGGCGGTGGATCATTGGCACGGGTGCCCAATTACGTGAAGGCCACGATCACGAGGGACCGTAGGGGCAGACATGAGTTGACCTTGGCGGGTCCACGAAATGCCTCCTGGGCCTCTGGCCTTGTGCGTGGTCAAGCCATCCATACGCGGCTCCATAACTCCGAGGTCTTTGACTGGCGTATTAGTGCGGTCAAGGATGGCGTAGGGCCTCGCAGGGAGCCGCTGACCTTGGTGGTGGGTGATCCCATAGAGGTCGATCTGATGGATTGCGGGCCGATCCGCACGGTAGAGAGCGGCGGCATAACGAGCTACGTGGTTACGTGGGAAGCACAGACGGCAACCCAGATCATCACCGACATCATACTGCCCGCGCTTGTGGACTATGGCATGGATTTTATCAGCATAGGGACGGTGGATCCTACTGCTCTACTCACTGGCTTGGCTGAGATGGTGACACCGGGCGAGCTGTTGGCCATCCTTGAAAATGCTACGGGCACATATTTCCGGCTGCGGCCCGATGGGCTGACGGGCTACTTTTTGGACCTTGTGGCCGATCTGTCCGATGGTGCGCCGGTGGCGCGGGTACGCACAGGTGTCAACCTTGTGCAACTAGCTCGCTCCCGTTCGGGTGAGGACATTGCCACGGTCATCATCGTTCGTGGCTCTGATAGTGGGGGGCTCCGTGTACCCGTCGGTATGGCCACCTGGGAAGTGTCTGCGGTGACAGCGGCGGGAACCGATTTCTGGGTCACACTGATTGACCCGGATGGCGGCGCTGGACCCGTGGCGATTGATGAGCAATTTGCAGGCAATGGCCTCCCGGCATCGAACCCCAAGCGTATCCCAACGCATTACCTGCGTTTGATAGATGGCTCGCTCAGAGAGATTCTGGACACCAATGCGCCAGGCGATTTCCTGGTTGGCACGGACACCGGAATATCTGTGGGTGATCTGCTCTATATTTCGCCGGACAATGCGGGGACACTATTGACGGAGATCCATAGCCCAACGGGGCTGGGCCTCTATGGCCGTGTGGCGCGCTATTACGAGATGGATGATATCGCGGGCCGCGACAACCTCTCCCAAAATCCGCTTGGAGACGATTGGGCGGCCGAGCCCTTCCTGATGGCTGGTGTAATTGATGGGACCACCTTCACAACTGCTTGGGATCTGAAGGACTGTATACCTGGCTATGTGATCAAGGCTGGGATGCTGGTGGTGATCTACACAGCTGGATTTAATCAGCCTTTTGTGATCTCTGTGGTAACGGGGGACACAGTAGACCACTACGGGGCGGCGAGTATCGTTGTGTCTTTCCCGTTCGGTCCTCTCCGCGATGAACAGGTCGCCGTCTTTTTTCCCCAGGATACTGACGCCCTCCCGGACGACTGGACTGACGTTGGCAACGTCGGAGCCATTGTAGCGAAGCGGCCCGCAGATCAAGATGAAGACGACTTATCGGCTACGCTCTCTTGGGTTGCCAATTACTACATGGGAGGGCAGCTCTCCGGGCTTACCGAGGGCGACAGAATTTATGCGGGGGACAAGATCCTCTTGGGTGGAACAATTGAGGGCATAGTAGTAAGTGATGCCATAGCCGATGCGGCTGGTGAGTGCATCATCCAGTGGAACAGATACCTCGGAGCTGTAGTGGCTCCCCTGGCTGTAGTCATCTCTAGAACTGTCCCGCCGATCCAGGACGGGCAGACCAGCTCTGTGACCTTCCCGCCGTACCCGACCCAAAACTTGGGAATATTTCAGACCAAGCTACAAGGACCCTCCGCCTCGGTTCGGCTCATCGAAGGCGCAACTACCCTATGGGCGTCGTGCGGTTTCTATCTTAGGAATCCCTTTGACTCTGCGGTTACGGTTGAGGCCGGTGGAGAAATCACCCCGCCTGGCGTCGCGCTTTGGGATGGGGTCAATGAGGTATCGACGAAAACGGCGGATCCTTTCATCGTTGAAGCTGAGAGCGATGCCACCATTATCCTCCGAACGCCGTATGAAATGTCGGCTGCCGGAACATTCAACGTCCGGGCTCTCGGATTGATGGCGGATGCGTCCTTTGGATCGGCTGTGAACTTTGCCTTTGCTCCGGCCACTACTCTTCTATGGCTGGAATTGCAACTGAATAATGAGGAGCCCGAAGGTATCACCATCATCTCCGGTGCCTCTGCGCGAGTACTGCACCAGGCGGCCAATGTCACACTGCTGGAAACGCACCTCTGGCCTACGGCCATAGAGGTGACATCGCGCGAGCTTGTGGAATTTTGGGGGCTCACACCGCCGGAATCCAAACTCACCCTTGGCCAGACGGTACGTGTGACGGAAAGCACGCTTGGGCTGGACCTAGAGCTGTTGGTGGATAGGATCCGGTGGCAGATGGATAACCCGGAAAATCCGCAGTACGTGCTTGGTGTCGCGGAACAGGATCTTTCCGAGCGGCTGATTGGTGCGCTGGCAGAAGGTGGGGCCGTAGGCACAACCACGGTAGTAGGCTCCGGCTCCTCGGGTGGCACGCCCGTACCCGGCTACTCGGATGCCGAGATTGACCAGCTTTTGCTGGACGGCTTTGGGCTGCCGTTCCGTGACGCGGCGCTGACGGACGAACTAATTGCCACACGCACGATTCCGCTGGTGCGGCAAGGTGTCGCAAATGCGCTCCCCACGTTGGGCGACAGGGTGATCTTCCTTCGTGCCGATGCGGTGACATACGAAAACATTGTCTTCAAGATCATGGACTAGAGAATCATGGCTATCCCCATTGTAGCACTCGAATCAGGTGGCGTAGCAGTAGGGCTCCGCGAACTTCCGGCTGGTGAAATCCTGAATTGGGACGGCCCGGCAGCACTGGTCAACGCGGGTATCCAACTCACGCTGGCCTACGAATCGGCACTCACCAACAAAACAGAATTTGAGGTAGACGCAAGCGGCGACCTCACCATCACGCCATCGGGCGATAAGGTGGCTTTTGCCGGTGACGTGGAAATCAGCAATACCTACGGGCTCAGGGTAGGCCACTCTGCTTGGGTCTCGGTAGCCAATGTCAGTAGCTCTGCGGGCGCGGTGACGCTCACAGAATTCCAGATGATGGGTACGGCTCAGGCCGATTCTGAAATGGTCATTGGGCGCTTCAATGCCAGTGCTGCTGCGCCTTCGTTGCTCTTCCTGAAATCACGCCATGGCACAATTGGCGGCAATACCATTTTGCTGGACGATGACTATTTGGGCCAGATTGCTTTTGCGGCTGCCGATGGTGTGGACTTTGGAACGATCAGCGCCCGTATCACCGCTCGGGTAGATGATGCTAGCCCGGTAGCGCATAGCATAGGCGGCCAACTGATCTTCGAGGTCGCTCAGGGCGTAGGGGCCAATGACATCACGGAAGCCATGCGGCTGAATGCCGACCTGAGCGCGGTATTTGCAGGCACGGTAGGCGCTGCGGTCTTCGACGGCCCAATCGGCACAGGCGCAGCCACCCCAGCGGCAGGGAGCTTTACGGATCTTACATTCCAGCCGGTTGGGGCCTCTCAAGCATATGGTTTCCGTGACTTTGCTGGTGGGGCTGGAATAGCACTCGACGGCCTCACTTCAGGCCAGCCCGTTAATTTTGGAATCTTTTCGGCTGACGGAGACGGAACCGACAGCGTTAAAGTCATCTGGTACGGCCTTGGAACGTCAGCGAGTGCCTCCACTAGGCACAGGCTACTTATAGGGTGGGATGCGGGCGACTCTCAGTATCAGATTGAGAGTGAGCAGAATAGTGACACACTTCACCCCATAAGCATCTTCACTGAGGGCAATGCCAACCAACTACTTCTTGCTATTGACGGATCAGTTAGTACCAGCGGTCCGTTCACCTCCACCGGCGACTTCGACGTAAACGCCAAGTTCAACGTCACGGCGAGTACGGGTGCGTTGCAGATGGATGGCAACCTCATCGTCAGTGGCACCGGGCCTCATGCGATTGGGACGACACCCGATGGACATTGGGGTCTCATTATTGGCGGGCCGTTCACTTCGGATGGAGGAGACACCAAGGCTGCTGGCGTAATTTTCCTCATGCAGCTAACCGGGGCTGAAGGAGATACAACGTACCTAACGCGGGCAAACTTTGGCGGCAACATCACTACCCAAACCGCAGCCGAAACGATTGTAGATGTAGCTTCGGTTCGGATTTCAGAACCGGCGATCATCAAGAACGTCACGACCATTACCAACGCCTCAACCCTCCTCCTCACCGGAGCCCCCACTGAAGGCGCAAGCAATTGGGCGCTACGCTCCGTCTCTGGTGCTTGGTACAACGGCGGGACGCTTCAGAATGTTGGGGCGATTACAGGAGACTCTACTCTCCAGTGGGGCTCCGGGGCCACCATCGCAAGCTCCAACAAAGTCCGCCCAGACTACGCTGACATAAGTTTCGACGAGAATGCAGATGCCATGACGATTGATTACCAAAACGTCTGGCATCTCATTAAGGACTGGGACACGGATGGAGAAGGAACCGTCTCAAGTGCAGACCAAGCAAACAACCAAATCGTCTTCGGTGACAACCGGGTCTACGGAGTTGGCCTCTTAACTGCCGCCGATGTAGCAGGAGCCCCGGCCACATTCACCTTTGATGCCTTCGCCATCTCCCAAACCACCGTAGTCATCACAGACATCCCAAAGGCCAACCCAACTGTCGTCGAAACTGCTGCCGCTCACGGTCTCATCGCAGGTGACTTTGTAAAGCTCACCGACTGCACTACGATGACGGAGCCTAATGATAAGGTTTGGCTCGTCGGAACCGTCGCAGATACCACACACTTCGAGATTCATAATGATGCGGACGCGAATGTGGACTCAACTGGATGGGGAGTCTATGACGCGAGTTCTGGTAACATGGCTGAAGCCTTCCGAATCCATTGTCACACAGATAACAGATACACGAACGGTGAGCTAAGTTCAAAGGCTTCTCCGATGATTCCCTTCTCTGCAACTAGTGGGGATGCAGCAGAACTCTACGCCGCAAACGAAACCAATTCTGGCGACGTCACGCTAGAAAACGGGCACCTTCTAGTTAGTGGAATGTAAAGGAGAAGCAACACGGGAACCTTTGACGAACAGACGGTGACGTAGGTATAGTTTAGGGAGAACGCAGGCAACCCACCAACGCAAGGAGATGCCTTATGGGCACGTTCGATGAACAGGCGGTGACGGTAGATGTACCGACCGTCAGGGAGATCACCCGCTTTGAGCTAGTGGTAACCAAGAACAACCACACGATTGAGGAAGAGTACACCGAGGAGGTGGACGGTGTTGAGGTACCCATGACCCGGACGGTTGACGATGGTGGCCCCGATCTGGATATCTTTATCTATGTGGGCGGGGAGCGAACCCATCACAAGCGCCAGGTGCCACGCGACAAGGTGATTGCCGCATGGCCCGGCAGACTCAAGGCAGAGCTGGTCAGGATCTTCACCAACGCAGTCTAAGAAAAGGAGGACATGGCTATGGCAAAATTCAAGAACCACCTTCTGGAGTTGGCAAGGGATACGTTGGACGCTTCACCGCCGGGTGGCGGAAGGCTCAGGGGCAAGGCAATGATGGATCTGCACTTGACGACCAAGCCATTGAGGGACGCATTGGAGCCATTCGTGGTAGCCAAACAAGCGATCTTCTCCGAGTACGGCAGTGCGGTGGTGATTAATGGGCAGATGATGACGCAGGTGCCGGACAAGATCGATGACCCGAAGAATGAGGGCAAGCAAATCCCGAACCCCAGGCTGGGTGCGTTCAGCAAGGAGTACAATGAGATCCTGAATGCCGAGGTGGAATTCAAGGCCGTGCCGTTGCCTGCCTATCTGCTTGATCTGCTGGAATTCGGGCGGGCGGGCTTTGATGCGCTCCTCTGGCTCGGCATCCTTGGCGACACTACTGAAGCCAAGCCCAAGGCCAAGCCGAAGGGTAAGCCAAGGGCCAAGAGGAAATAAGCATCATGGCCGGTAAGATCCTGATTAATGGCGTCGATATCTACACCACGCTGAACTTTGGCACCCGCAATGCCCGGCGTTGGTGGGACGGCCTCTCGCTTGCCATCCCAAGCACAAGCCCCTACAAGGCGCTAGGCAGCCTGCGGGGCTCCGGCTACTCCGTGCCGCCCAAGCCCTGGCCACTGGCGTTGTTCTTGGAGGAAGGCACCTTTGCCAATCGCCAGACACAGTTGGATGCGTTGCGGCGGGTACTGGCCCAGACACCGCTCTATGGCAGTGAGCACAGGCTGTCAAATACAGATGAACTATCGGTCCAAGTGGTCGGCGCTGATCGGCTGGTCTATGCCGTCTATTTGAGTGATGAGGGGTCTCCGCCCGGTGGCCTGGATTGGTTGACCGGCCATACGGATTTCATGCTCAATCTCATGCTCTATGATCCGGCCAAATACTCGACGCCCGTGACGGAGGCGCTTTCCACCACGCCGGTAGAGATAGCACTTGGTACGCTGGCCAGTGACTACGAGGTGGAGATTTACGGGCCAGTGGTAGACCCGGAATTCATCGTCTACGAGGACAATAGCGGATCAGCGGGCGCGGAACTCTGGCGTATCCCGCTGGTGGGCACAGTGGGTTCGGGCGAGAGCCTGATCATCGATTCACTGCTCCATAGGGTACTTGAGGATAATGGCGCGACAAAGACCGATATCACGGAAACAGCGGTGCCCCTGGATTCCGGCGTTGAGTTCAAGCGCATGGAGTCCGGGGAAGACACCTCGGTATGGGTAGACCTCAGTACGGGCACGGGACTTCTAAGCTGGCGGAAGCGCTGGCGCTAACACCTTGGAGATCGTTATGGCCACCATTGGCGAATGGCTGAAAGGCGCACCCCCACTTCGGGCTGCACTTGGCGTCCTATTCCTACTTATGGCCACTGCGTTCAGCTTGGGCGCGGCGGTGACACAATTCAACTCGAATCATATCGATCTAAGGGCCCGGACCATCTTGCTGGAAGATGCTACCGTGAAGTCCGATAGCATCACGGTGGAATGGCGGACCGAGAGCGCACGGGCCCTGAACGATTTGAGGGTGGATCTGCGGGGATTCTTCCAGCAGGACTCAGTGTATAAATGGAAGACCAACTGCATTCTGGAGCGCTTGGTGCGCGGCCAACCATTGGGACGATATGACTGCGACCCCGGCCACGAAAACGGAGAAGAAGAAGAGTCATGAGCGCGAAAAAGAAGAAGAAGACCGGAGAGATCGAGGAGCAGGAAGTCGAGTTCTATTGGTGGGAAGGAAAGGACTTGGTTCCGTTCTTCAGGGCGGTCTACGAGTATGGGCCGGAAAACATTCGCATCTCGTTCAACCTCAAGGATCGGCTGTTGAGGATCATACCCCTGGGCATAGGGCTCAAGGATGGTGGCGAGACGTTCAATTTCTCGCATCCGTGTCCGCCCTTCTGTGGTAACGGCGATTGACACCTAACGATATCGCCCAGCAGACCGGCCTCATTCCCATACTAGTGATGATGGCAGTGGGTCGCAGGCTTCCCTACGGCTATTGGTTGGTGGCGCTGGCGTTTTTCGTCTCCTGGTTTGCCGACTCGGTCATGTATTTTACGGGCGGCGAATGGCAGGCAACATATTTCTGGCTGCCTGTCCAGCTCTGGCTTGTGCTTTTGGCCCTCATTCGAGCGCCCGTGCATAGGCTACTCTCCGCCATTGCGCTCCTACTTCTGGCCTCTGTGTCATTGGCCCTCAGTTGGCCCGGCCCGGATTACCTTATCACCGTAGCGGGTAGCGTTGCCATCCTCTATCTTGCACGCGGTTGGTTGGCATTCCCCCTCTATATATACTTTGGCGCGGGCACGGTAGCCTATCTCATTATGGTCCCCCATGCTGGCTCAGCTAGCATCCTAACGCCATGGCTTTGGTACCAGGGTTGTCGTCTTTTTGCCTTCATCGCATTCATCGGAATCATCGCCCCCCTGTTGATTCGCCAGCACAAGAAAAGGGGCAGGCTATGATGCTCGATATCGTGTCAAAACTCGTAGTGGGTCTCGTGATCCTCGGATGGCTGCTCCTTTGGTGGCACCAGGAAATCAGGATCAAGGGGTGCGAGACGGGGCTGGAAGATTTGCGCTCCATACTACTAGGGGCCGGAAGCTGGAAAGATGCACGGGAGCTTCTTCAAAACAATGCCACGGGGGAGGGCGAGGAATGAGCTATGCGCTGAACCGCTATCATCTAGGTAGCACTTCTAGGGGTAGGCTTGAAAGCTGTCACCCATTGCTTATCAATGTGGTGGAAGTGGCTATTGTCCATACGCCAATGGATTTTTCCGTCTTCTGTGGCTACCGTGGCGAAACATCCCAAAATGCTGCCTTCGCCAATGGGCTTTCCGAAACGCCATTTCCAGAATCCATGCACAACCACCGGAGCGATGCGCGCGATATGGTGGAGGGCTACGCTGAGGAGTTGGACGAAGAACTTTCCTTGGCCGTTGACGTGGTGCCGTGGTTTGGTGGGCGGCAACGGTGGGACCGGCCCTGGGAAATGCGTTGGCTCAATGGCTTTATCCTGGGTATTGGTATGCCGCTGGTCGTGGCCCATGGCTTTTATCTCCGCTCCGGTAGCGATTGGGATATGGACGGCGACCAGGAGGAACACAAGCTGAAGGACTCGCCACACCTTGAACTCAGGCGGCTCTAGAGGTTGGGGCCAGGAACTACGTAGGCACACCGCTCTAACACCTCCCCGCACATGAAGAAACATTAATGCTCTGTTCGGCCCCTTTCGGCCCTGTCCCTGAAAGGGACCCTTGCGGGGCCTTTCATGGGGTGGTATCTTTCTACTATGAGAAACGCAGACGACACCGGAGCCAGGACCATGACCAAGATCACCATCAGGACCCAGCGGCCAAACGGAGAGATCGAGACCACGGACGTCAGCGACAAGTTCTCCAGCATGTCTGACGGCCTCTTCGCTCAGATCAAGGAAGCAACTCGCCAGAACGGTCGGGGAACCTGCTTGGACTACACGGTCGAGCGGACCGACACCCGGACGGACGCCGAAAAAGAGTGGAGCAAGGTTGATAGCCTCTTCGCACTGGCCGAGCAAGTCAGAGACTACCCCGCTGACTACCTGCGGCGGGAGCGGACGGCGAGAGACGCCAAGGCCGCATGGGCCGCCAAGTATCCCGAGGCCCATCAGGCGATGGTCTTAGAGGATGCCGAAGCCGAAGCACATCGCAGAGACGCTGCCAGAGTCGCCGACCCCTACACCAACTAACCGGAGAGACACCATGTTAATGACGACCGAGTACGGTATCCGTAAGGTCGCCCGCGCCGTCAAGGCCGGTGACGCCAGAGTCGTAGGCCAGACCAGCTTCGGGGACCGCTGGCCCGACGAACCCCATGCCTGGATCATCGAGCACTTGGGCGAGCAGGAGACGCACCATGTACTCGTAGATGACCGGCCATCATGGGCCAAGTATCTCCAGGAGTCGGCCTAAACGGGTCACTGACAAGGGGGAGAAGATGAAAGTCCACATTGAAGACCCAAAAGGAAACACCATTTATGACCGCCTGACCTACAACGGTGGCCCAATCCTGCCCTTTGCTTCCGGGTTCGGTTTCGTGGTCCTGGAGGAAATCAAACGCCAGGGCTGGGTAATCGTGAACGGCTGGAACCAAGCGAACGACTAACCCCCGGCCTGGACTTGCCCCGGTTCGATCCCGGGGCCGGGACTGTAGGACTCACTCAAAGGAGGACAGGATGAGACGCCAGCCACCACCGGATGAAATCAGCGTTATCCGACAAGGCCGCTGCCAATTCTGCGGGGACTGGATAGGCGGTTCGGAGCTTGGTCACTTCAGGCTTGGCCGTCCAACGTGCCAAGGTAAGCCCCGGTCACCGTACCGGATTCAGGTGGACATCACCAGGGGCTTCAACCGGAACCTCTATCCGCTCACATCAGAACAGAAACGCCTCCACGCGGAACAAATTGACCGCATGGTGGCCCAAGTCAAAGTCGAGCGCGGGAGCTGGCTTAGGGAAGATGTGCAGAAATGAGAACCACCTACCTAGTTGGCCGCATGGGGCGCGGCGTCATTACCCGGGATTGTAGAAGACTCACCGAAAGGACAGACCGATGGCGATGCACAGGATGGTAGAGATGAGGCTGAGCCCGAACCCCAGGAGCCTGCTCTATGGGCGGTCGCTCTTGGTGCTGGAAATCTTGGCCGACGACTTGGACCGGGAGCTGGTGCACATCGTAGAGCGGCGGGTGAGGCAACGGGCACGGGCACAGCTACGGCGCGAGCGGAGGGCAGGGCGATGAAAGAGAAACACGGTTTCCGCATCGTCGGTGACGAGGACGCCCTTCTTTATCGGTGCGGCGACACGGAATTTCCATACAAAAGCATCGGCATATACGAGGACTTGGCGACGGAGTGCCCGGTATGTGGTGAGATGTTGGTTCTCCGGGTAGGCCGGAGCTACCTCACGCCGAACTCATCGCCCAAGCCCCCGCCCTCCTGGCCCAACGTGACGCGCTGAAGGGGGCGTTTCGTCAACTGGCGGGAGTGATTGCACGGGACACAGATTGTCCTTTCTGCTACGCCAGGGCCGACAACGAAGATGGGTGGGCCCATACCGGAAATTGCCCATTAACTAGGGCCGCTGCTATCGCTATGACGGGAGAGGCGAGATGAATCCTGACGAACTGCTGGACGAAATGGCAAACGCCTTCAACGACGCATACGACCTTGATGTATCAACTGAAACTATGCTACGCGCCGCCCTGCGCGTGCTCGTGGAGGACGTGAAAACGAGCCCCGACCCTGAGAAGGTGGCATGGCATATTCTTCAGAGAATTGTAGAGCCTATCGCCATGACGGAGGGAGAGAGATGAGAACATACGGAGTTCGGGCTGGCCACCCCGAAGAACTTAAAGACTGTGTGGCGGAAGTCCTTGTCCCAGGACGGGGGATCTCTTTTCACCAGTGTTTTAGAAAGCGGGGACACGGACCGGACGGCCTCTACTGCAAGCAACACGGAAAGATGGTCGAGGCTGGAACATATGTCCTCGTCCCACGGAATACTCCGACGGAGGGAGAGAGATGAGCGGGATAGTCTTTGGGTTCGGACCCTACCACGATAAACTAACAGAGAAGCACCTTCAATTACTTGGGGAACACCTTGCTTTAGCGCCGAAAGGCAAAGAAGACCGGGCGTACCAAAAGGTGCGGGAAGAGATTGGTCGCTTCAAAGATTCAGATTACTACCACTTGAGCGGATACGCGAGGCGCATCGACTCTCTATGGACGATCTGTACGGGCAGTTACACGCACTACAGGGACGACCACCCCATGAGCCCGGACGGATGGGTGTGCCTCAGTCACCACTACTGCGTGAGCGTTTACCACGGTTACGCCGACAGCGAGAACGAACCACACCATGTGGTCTATGTGGCTATCGGAAAAACCGAGGTTGCGACACAACCGGAGCCCACCCCATGACGGAGGGAGAGAAATGAAGATTCACGCAACGGTGCAACACTGTGCCCAGATTGGGCCGTATGAATACGAAATGCAGACCAAGGTGATGGACTTGAAGCCTGAGACTACCGTGGGCGAAATCCTCGCCTGGGAGATGGGTGTCACACGCAGGGCCGAGAACCACCCGACTCCGGTACACCTCCAGATAAGCGCAGAGGAGCCCACCCCATGACCTGGCGCGGCCCGTGTTTCGTGATCGGCGTTATCCTCCTCTTGGCCTGGCTCTGTATGGGGTTTGAGGACCGGGAGGCAATCAAGCAAAAGCAAAGGAGCGGCGAATGAGTAATCAAGCAATCTGTATCAGGTGCAAGAACCGACCCGATGATATGGATACTGACCCAACCCTGTGGGAGTGCAAAGCGCCACCATTGGTGCAGTCGCCTGTTACCGGTGAGGATGTGCCGAAGTACGTCTTCTGCTCTGTCATCAACGAATACGGCGAGTGCCCCAACTTCGTGCCGCTGGAGGCCGGAAAATGATCCGCTGGCGCAAGTGCGAAGAGTGCGACGGCGAAGGCTACTTCCTCAGCTACGTGGGGGAAAAGAACAATGCTGGCATGGGTCCTACCAGGGTGCCCGTGGAAGAGGAGATACGCTGCGGGGCCCCCGGCTGTGAGAGCGGCTATGTAGCGGTAGAGCCCTGGGACGAAGACTACCCCGAGGTGCTGGTTGAGCACCCCAACGAACCCTAACCATATGAAAGGCCCCGCTTGCGAGGCTTACAGAAAGGCGGTAACTTTGATGGACAATACAACTAGACGGGAGGTGCAATGACAAGGCATAGACCCGGTGGCGGAAAGAATCACCACGTAGGCTGGTCTGGATACGGTTGGACCATTTCCTGGTCGTGGGATGTCTACTACCCCAATAGCAGATTGCGGTGGCCGCGACGGATGGTTCGGGACACGGATTACCCGGGGGCGGTTCGCTTCGCAAAGAAGTGGGGCCTCCCAACCCCAGAACCGAAGTGTGCAGATGACTTGGCGACTATCGCCATGACGGAGGGAGAGAAGCCCACATGACAAGCCTTAGAGAGCGCGTGCTATTGGTCTGGGAGATCCTTGACGAAGATCCACATGATCGGGGCGTGGGCTCACAAGCCTGGTTCGCTCGCCAGGTGGATCATCTGACGGGCTGGCAAGTATCCGAGCCCACTGTCCACCGCTGGCTCTATGGCCTGACGCCAATAGATGCGCGGTGCTTCAAGGCGCTGGCCAAGCTGGAAGCCAAGGCGTGCAGGGTGCTAACCAAACGCATCAAAGGCGCAACGGCCAAGCTCCAGGACAGGATCGATTTGGTGGAAAACGAATCGGCAGATATGGTTATCCACTGGAACAAGCAACTCGACAGGCTTAGGGAAAGGACGGGTGGAGCATGAAGGATCTACCGAACATGACAAGGTGGTGCGCATCGGCATACCGTGAACTGGCGGAAATCAATGAGCGGCGGGAGAAAGAGGTGGCGAGACTCGCCGAACTAGAACCCTTTGCCCGTATCGCGGAAGAGGCCGTCCGGGCGTTCCCAGGGCGGTTCGATGATGACTACTTCAAGAAGATGCCCGTAGATGTGGATGCCCGAAGGGGTTCCGGTATGATGGTCGGCGTCCTGTTGAGGATAAACGATGTCTCTGACTTCAGCGATTTGGCCGACATTGTGGAGTGGTTAGCCGAGCGTGCGCCCTTCCAGACGATGGATGATTTCGAGTACATCCTACGGCGCACCTGGAGTTTCGGTCCGGGGCGTGACATCCAACTCATGGCGTTTCTCTCTGATGATGATTCGAACGCCTGCAAGGTCATCGAAACCGGCGAGATGAAGCCAGTCCTCAAGTTTGTCTGCCCCGGCTCCCCCGAACTGGAGGAAACACCCCATGCACGTTGACGGCATAGCAACCGACACGCCAGATGATGCGGTGGACCTCAGCGCCAAGATGCGTGAAGAGTACACGCGGGTTCTGAAAATCTCCGTGGCCCTGGGCGTCAAACAATTCGGCATGAACTCTGCCCGTCAGATGGTGCCTGAGTTTGCACTTGGGGCCGCCGGGAATATGACAACCCTGGCCCAGGAGATCCGTGTCACACGCCGACACCTATCGCGTTGCCTTGGCGTTCAGCAGCCACTACGGGCCGTAAGGCGGGCGCTTGAGGAATACCTTGAACTCACACCCGGCGGGATGGATGACGTTCTAGCCATACTGGAGGACACCACATGAAAGAGGACAAAGAAGTCGGCGCTAATCTGGTTCCGGCAGAGTCGGGCGAGATTAGCGGATTGATGAAGCTGGCCCTTGAGGGCAATCACCCCGTAGAGGTGCTGGAAAGGCTTGTGGCGCTTCAAGAGCGAGTCACGGACCGGAATGCGCGGATGGCGTTTATTCAAGCCCTTCACGCCTTCCAGCGAGAGGTCGGGCCGGTTCCAAAGACCAAGGCGATTGAGGTTGACCAGAGTGGGACCAAGGTGGTCCGTAGTAGGTATTCACCGCTGAACGTGATAGCCGACCACATCCGGGAGCCACTCGCAAGGAACGGGTTTTCCTACTGGTGGGACTCGTCCATCGCGGGGGACATCGTTGACATCCGTTGCACGCTTCAGCATGAAGATGGGCACAGTCAAACGTCATCGTTCTCCTTCCCGGTGAAGGATGCCGCCGCGCCAAAGATGAGCGGAGTACAGATTGCCGGATCTGCCCGCACTTATGGCGAAAGGTATTCGTTGATTGAGGTTTGTGGCCTCACGACAGCGGACCCGGACACAGATGGGGCGGGTGAGGTGGAGTACATCACCGAAGGCGAAGCCGCTGACCTCGATGCGCTGATCCAAGAGGTGGGCGCAGATAAGAAGAAGTTCCTCAAGGTCTACGGCGTCGCGCATCTTGAGGCGCTGCCAAAGAACCTCCTTCATCCTGCCATCCGAACGCTAGAGGAACGGCGTGGAAGGGGGGCGAAGTGAGCAAGCACACGCCGGGACCGTGGACGCTTGAAACGGTACCCACATCTGTCGGGATCTGTCACAAGATCGGGCCGTTCCCGTCTACGAGCGTAGAAAAGGAGGGCTATGCTTGTGTCTATGCCGACAATGTTTGGCCCGGTGAAGGGGGCCGCGACAAGATTGGGGCTGAACTGTTGGCCAACGCCCATCTCATTGCCGCCGCGCCGGATCTTCTGGAGGTGTTGGAGAACCTAGAGAACGATGCCGGTCAGATCCCAGACCATGCTTGGGCGTTGATCCAGGCCGCCATCGCCAAGGCCACCCATGAAGATTGAAACCTACGCCCAGGGCTCGGTTGAATGGATGCTCGGGAGGGTGTCGCGGCCTACTGCCTCAAGGTATGATTCCCTTCTCACGCCAACCACCCGCAAGCCAGCCAAGGCCCGCAAGCTCTACCGGGCTGAACTCTTGGCAGAGTATCTTTTGGGCCAGCCCATTGAGTGGGGCTCCTCAGCCTTCACCGAGCGCGGCACCGACATGGAAGATGAGGCGCGGGCGTGGTATGAATTGATTACCGACAGGGAAGTGGAACAGGTCGGATTCATCGCCCGTGAAGACGGGAAGACCGGCGGTTCCCCTGACGGCTTGGTTGAGGATGGCGGCTTGGAGATCAAGTGCCTCGGGGCCATCAACCACACGCTGCACCTCTTGGATGATCCGCCCGCCTACGTGGGCCAAGTGCAAGGCTATATGTACCTGACAGGCAGAGAGTGGTGGGACATTCTCTTCTATAACCCAAATTTGCCGAAAGTCATCAACCGCATCGAGCGGGACGAAGAATGGGTGAAGGCGTTCGTGCCGGTCTTGGATGAGTTTATCGGGCAACTGGATGAAGACAAAGCCCGCTGGGAATCCGAACGCAACCTACATCCCATGCACCCGGACATTCAGGCAGAACTGGAGGCGGCACCATGATCCGCGTCCTACGGCTACTGATCTACTTCACGGCCATGGTCCTGAGCTATCCGGCATCCTGGCTCAATCGCATCGGGTACTCACGACACCAGCCGCTCCGTTACGTCAGGGAGCATAGGACGACGCGCTTCTGCGTGCTCTGTAGGACCCCGATGGCGAGGGATTTCAGGCCGGAAAGGGATGGACGAAGGCAGGGGAAGATCATAAAAATCCCCGAGGACCTTCTAGCCTGGTGGCGCTGTCCCCCTGATGATGGCTGCGGGCAATCTCAGCAGGGAGAAGTGAAGACGTGAAGACAAACCCCCAGGTGGCGGCTGCGGCGTTGCCCTGTGACGGCATATGACGGATGCAGGGAGCGGCTCGCCAAATTGGCAGGGAAGTACGCGTCAGGTTCGATGCCTGGCCAGCCGTCACCTGGGACCTACATGGAGGGATAAGAGATGCAACTGTTTTCGTGGTGGAATCTAGTTTGGCTGATCCTGATCGTCGCCAACCTCGCTCTGTGGATCATATCGAGAGGATATCTGAAGGTCGCTAGTGGGCATACGGACGAGGCCATCAAGACATACCGGGACGCGCTGGAGTGGCATCGCAAGGCAAACGTCAGGTACGACGAGGTGGAGAAGGCGCATGAGCGAGTTGAGGTGATTCTCGATCAAACCCAGAAGCTCCTTGAACTTATCCCAGAGCCCACGGATGAAGTCCAGGAAGAGGCCGCCAGAGAGGCCCACGAGAGGCCCACCAGCGCCGACGGTGAGCGGAAGCTATGAGCAGAGACGACCTGCTGCTGATCCTTGCCATCACCATCATCATCTTGGCTGGCCTAGTGGTCTGGATTGAAGAGGAGAACTAACCCATGGGTGAGAATACCGCCATCGCTTGGTGCGACCATACACACAACCCGTGGTGGGGATGTGACGATCCCCTTTCCCCGGCGTGTATAAACTGTTATGCCAGAGCATGGGCCAAACGGTGTGGGTTCGATTGCTTCGGACCCTCAGCCACAACCCCCCGCCGCGAACTCTCGGACGCCTATTGGGCCAAGCCCCTAAAGTGGAACCGGGAGGCTTTCGACCGATTCGGTCGGCGGGCACGGGTGTTTCATGGCTCAATGTGCGACCTCTTTGAGGACCACCCCCAACTCCCGCCTCTCCGGGAGCGTGAGTGGGAACTCATCGAGGCCACCCCAAACCTGGAACACCTCCTCCTGACCAAGCGCATCGAGAACGTGGTGCGGATGGTTCCAGAGCGGTGGATCAAGGAGGGGTTTCCTAAACACGTTCGGATCGGCTGCACCATCGAGAATCAGGCGATGGCCGAACGGCGGATCCCGGAACTCCTGAAGCTCGATGTCCCGAACTTCATCTCCATGGAGCCACTGTTAGGGTGGGTGAGCTTGGACTACGATTGGTTGGTTCCTCTGAACCCCGACACCTTTCCCTTGGATGGCCGCATACGACTACCGGGCACTGGATTGAAGCATGTTATCGTCGGAGGAGAAAGCGGCTCCGGTGCCCGAATCTTCGATATCGGCTGGGCTCGGGATATCGTATCTCAATGCAAGGCGGCGGACGTCCCTGTGTTCATGAAACAACTAGGGTCGAACCCAAGGGTGGTGGTGCCGACGCCATGTGATAAGTGGCCCAATAGCGAGACGGAGTACTCCCTTGAATTGAAGTCCAATCACGGCTCTGACCCTTCCGAATGGCCAGAGGACCTGAGGGTGCAGGAGTTTCCCGAGTGACAGTACAGTACATCCGCCTCGGCCAGTGGATAGCCAAGCCCTACCGCTACGGCTGGGTTGTCGGCAAAAGGGGCACCCGCAAGCGAAACGGGAAAACCATCGAAACGCTGACACACCGCGAATACCTCAGAGACGTGGCCGGTATATGCACGGCGCTAGAGGCAACGATTCTCCGCGAATACGGACCCCAGGCCCATCAAGGGGTCCGAGGGCTTTTAAACGCCATTTCGGAGGGCAGAATGGAGGCGAATGTGCAACTTGATCTGATGGCTGAGATAGAGGCACGGGATAGGGCGCTGGACAGGATGGACGGAGCGCATGGGGCATGGATACGGATGGCAGTGGGGGAGATCCGCAAGCTGGCCCGTATAACGCCGCTGCTCACGAGCGCTGATGTGTGGAAATACGTCACGGATCCACCGGAACCCCGGGCTATGGGTAGCGCCTTCCAGCGGGCCAAACGGGAAGGCGTCATCAAACCGACCCGGGACTACCTGCCGTATGGCAGCCATGGCCGTCCTATCCGGGTGTGGGAAAGTTTGATCTATAAGGGGGAGAGATGATGGACGCGAAGACACACCGGGAGCTTAGTGAACGGCTCGATGGCGCTTTAGAGCAGGCTGGCATCCTCGTGGAACGGGCAAAATCGTTGGACGGCGCGAACCTTGCCGCCTGGGAACAGGTTCCCCCCGGCGCTGTCCTGGGTGGCCTTATGCGAGTCACCGGCTGGAAGGTGTCGCTAGTGGAGACGAAGAGAGGGCGACTTGAAGGCCAACCAACACAGGCCCAGAAACGCCACCTAACGGTCATCTAAGCCCTATGGCCCTTTCCGTAGCCATCTCACCCTGCTATCTTCAGGGTCCAGAGGAGAGGGGGCGGGCAACGTTGGCCGACGTTGGCTGCTCACCAGAGCCGGTTGGGACTGTGCCTGTTTCACGGCCCCCCGCCCCGTTCCTCCGCTACAACGCCTAAACAGGAGGCACCGCATGACCGACCATACTCCCCACCCCATCAACTACCTCGAATACCTCAAGACAAAAGAGTGGAGAACAAAGCGTAGGGCTGTGTTAGAGCGGGCACGGTTTCGGTGTCAAGTATGCTATTCTCGTGGGCCAATAGCCGTTCACCACCGAACATATGCCCGGCTTGGCCATGAAGATATTGAAGACCTAACTGCCCTTTGTTTGTTTTGTCACAACCTCTTTCATGTAAGGGGTCGGTGGGCGGAAAAGGTACCCGCATCCGAAGACGAGAATGTATCCAAA
>SDBT01000607.1_pt1 | contig 57765 bp, 23 predicted proteins | sample 2277101 | NCBI WGS metagenome assembly SDBT01 (sample SAMN10404973, study PRJNA504765) | marine sediment metagenome | isolation source: marine sediment core GS10_PC15, 103 cmbsf | place: Arctic Ocean: Southern Knipovich Ridge | collected 2010 | reverse complement strand
CTTTCAGCAAAAAAGGATCATGTAGCTTCTTAAGGCTGTAATTGAAAAAAGAATAGATGTCATCATCCGTTTTAAGACCTCGATTTTCGAGCATTTTATCAATCAGACTGAGCTCTTTCTTCTCATTCTGAACGACCCATTTTTTGCCTAGAAAACTCATTTAATCTTCGGTAATCAGGTTGCGATTGTAACGAAGATAAAGATGAATAGCAAACTTGCCTGCCGGTAGTAAGGGCAGATCCAGCCAAGGTTCCATATTGCTTTTTAGGCTTATTTTTGCTATAATACATAGATATTTTCATATCAATGGACAAAGAAAAAGTATTACAAATAGCAAAGACAACACTTGCCTGGGGGCAGGAAAACTGGTTAACAGCACTTATTGTGCTGGCCTTTGTTATTTATGGACTTCCACTGCTTTTGCGCATAGCTCGTTTTATTTTTGTGCATAAAATGGCTAAGCATTTGATCTATATGAAGATTGAATTACCTCGTAGTGACTCCAAAATCGACCAGGAAAAGAGAACCGAAAAGGACTTTAAGGAAAAAGTGGCCATCATGTCTCAGCTTTACCGAGCCCTTTATGAAATTCGCGAATTAAACCTCTGGAACCTGATTAAAACCAAGATTTGGCAGGCAGATAACATTTCATTTGAATTTTTTGCTGAGAAGCAACAGCTATCTTTTTATGTTGTTGTGCATAAGAAATATAGGAACATCATAGAAAAACAGATCACTGCTTTTTATGGCGATGCTGATGTGAAAGTATCGACAGAACCCTATGTACTTTATGATAAAGGCAAGGCGTTTAAGAGCTATTTCATGTTTACCAAGAAGGATTTCTGGTTTCCGGTAAACACCTTCAAAAACATGGAGCAGGATCCTCTCAACGATATCACTAATGTGTTTTCTAAGCTTGGGCCGGAGGAAAAGGCTGCCATTCAGATCATTGCCAACCCAGTAGCTAACAGCAAGTGGAACAAAAAAACTGAGCGAATGGGTACTCTGTTATTCAAAAATAAACCCCTTCCCTTAAGAATACCAATCCCGATTATAGGGCCGATACTGGCGCTTATCATCGGTGCTATTCGAGGAGCGGCTAAGGCCGCGGGAACCAACGCACCAGGTGCTTCCGGTGGAGATGCATATATACGAATGCTCCAACCGAAAGAAGAAGCTCTCAAGAGAATTGGTGAAAAGGCAGGTCAAGTCGGCTTTGACACTTCCATTCGTATAGTGGGTGTAGCAGACACAAAACAACGTGCGACTGAAATCGTAAACAACCTGAACATCTCTTTTAGTATCTATCACGACCAGTACAACAACTGGTTTCAGAATCGTCGTATTTTCCCTCTCGACGTGATCAATAACCCTTTAATGCGTTACCTCTTCAAGCGCCGCATTCCGGGAGTTTTGCATAAAACCAATCTTTTGGCCCAAGACGAACTTGCCTCGATTTATCATTTTCCGGATTCCAAATACAATCCGGTTCCCGTCATAAAATGGCTGGCATACAAGGTACTTCCGCCCCCTGTGGAACTGCCAAGAGAAGGAGTGCTTATTGGAAACAACGTGTTTCGCGGACAAAAGCGGGAAGTCCGCATTTTGCGCGATGATCGCACTCGTCATCAGTACATCATCGGAAAGTCCGGTTCAGGTAAATCCGTTATGCTGTCGTTTATGGCACGTCAGGACATCTGGAACGGAGATGGAATCTGCATGGTGGATCCGCATGGTGATCTGATTGAAGACACGCTTCAGACCGTTCCCAAAGAGCGAGCCCGCGACGTGATTCTCTTTGATCCTTCAGACACTGAAAGACCAATGGGCCTCAATCTTTTGGAAGCTGATACGCCTGAAGAAATGGATCGTGCATCACTGGATGCCATGGAGATTTTTATAAAAATCTTCGGCGATGAAATCTTCGGTCCGCGTATCCAGCACTACTTCCGTAACGCCTGTCTGACCCTGATGGAAGACGAGGAGGAAGGGGCAACTTTGATCGATGTACCTCGTATGTTTGTGGATGAAGAATTCATGAAATATAAACTCACCAAGGTTAAAAACTCAGTGGTTCGCTCTTTCTGGGAGCACGAATACGCCAACACGGGCGATCGTGAAAAGCAGGAGATGATACCGTATTTCAGCTCGAAATTCGGTCCTTTTATCACCAATACAACTATCCGAAACATCATTGGGCAATCAAAATCAGCCTTCAATATTCGTGAGGTGATGGATACTCAAAAGATTCTCCTCGTAAATCTTTCCAAGGGTAAAATCGGAGATCTGAACGCTCAGCTTCTGGGTCTGATTTTTGTGAACAAAATCAATATGGCGGCTATGGGAAGGCAAAGTATTCCCAAAAAAGAACGCAAAGACTTCTACCTCTACGTGGATGAATTTCAGAATTTTGCTACCGATACTTTTGCGACCATTCTTTCTGAAGCGCGTAAATACCGCCTCTCGCTAATCATGGCGCATCAGTATATTGCCCAGCTCACCAAGACCCCAACCGGTAAAGACGACACACGTGTGCGAGACGCCGTTTTTGGTAACGTGGGCACCATGCTTTCCTTTAAGGTGGGTGCTGACGATGCCGAATATCTGGCTAAGGAATACGCTCCAACACTTTCGCAACAGGATATTTTAAGCATCGCGAACTACAAGGCCTACATCAAACTCAACATCAATAACACCACTTCAAGACCCTTCTCCATCGAAAGTATCTGGGACCCTATCGAGAACAAAAAGCTGGCCGAAGTACTCAAAAAATACTCCCGCATGAAGTATGCCCGCAAGCGAATGTTCGTCGATCAGGAAATCGAAGCCAGACTAGGAATTACTTAGTCTCACTTCCACTACCCTTTGCCTCTTGTAACAACTTTACTAAATGTGCTCGTTGTCTCAAAAGAACGGGCAGGCATTTTCTTAAGGCTATATCTTCTGACACTTCAGTAATGGTGAATTGACTGGCAAGATCACCTCGTCTATTCTCTGATAAGGCTGAACCGTCGCTATAGAAAAGAACAGGTGGGTGATCCCCCGATGAGGCATTAGTTTCATGGTAAAAATGTAGACCATTGTCAGGCTTGTCATCATAGCTACAAGAGATACCACGAACCCCCTCATCCCCTCTCAGAAATACATACCCTTCTCTTCTAGGAGTATCAGCAAAACCCCAGAGGTACGATTGTACCTGTCCGGGCCAGAAGTACGATAGTACCTGGACTGTTTTGGGTGAAGGCTTATACTCCAGAACATTTACAGACCCTTTGGGTGAAGTATCTGGTAAAATACTCTTAAGCCATACAAGCTGACCCTCTTCACGAGGAAACTGTGCAGAGGGGGTGGCATGAGCATCTACCAATAAGTCTCGCACCTCTTTTACAACCTCGCGCTGTTCTGACCATGCAGATTCAGCCTCAGAGCCTAAATCAGCGTTTACATCAAGTTTGGATTGGCTGTCATCACAGCCAAGCGTAGATGTTGCGCATAGGGCTGCTGCCAGGGTCACGGGTAAATGCTGTCGAGAAGAGAGTTTCATGAAAAATAAGAACTACTAATCACAAGAATTCTACCATATCACCAAGATAGCCTAAAAATTTCTTGTCTTAAAGCTGGTGGCAAGGTATGCTTCTTAAGCATATTTTTTAAGATTAAAACCATGAAAAAGAAAGAGAAACCATTTGCTATTGTGCTATCTGTTATAGCTATTGTACTAGCGACATTTGCCACTGTTACAACTGTTCAGTTAAAAAATGACGGACAGAATGATGACACATTCAAGGCCAGTGTTTTTGAAGCAATTGAAGAATATATTGCCGACAAGAGTGGTCAACCATCCGGTCCTGTTGAAGTAAGCCTGGATGACGATGCGGTAAAGGGCGATATAAATGCTCCCGTTACCATTCTTGAATTTTCCGATTACGAGTGTCCTTTCTGTGGTCGCTTCTTTACAGAAACCTATCCTCAAATCATAAAGGAGTATGTTGATACGGGTAAGGTAAAATATGTATTCCGGGACTTCCCTCTGAGTATTCATGCAAACGCTGCTACTGCAGCCAATGCGGCTGAATGTGTCCGCAAACAAGGTGGTGACGCCATGTACTTTGAATATCACGATGTTCTTTTTGTGAATCAATCAGCTCTTGATGCAGACAGCCTAAAGACATACGCAGCAAATTTCAGCATTGATCAAGACCAGTTTGAAAGCTGTGTAGACAATATTGAATTTATGGAAGAGGTCAACAATGACTTTGCCGAGGGTGGAGAGTATGGAGTACGCGGTACACCTGCCTTTTTCGTAAATGGAATTCTACTTTCAGGCGCACAGCCTTTCGAGAACTTCAAGGCAGTCATCGAAGAGCAACTTGCTAAATAGAATTCATGAACTTCAAACGATTATTTCAATCGATCCTTCTTGGAGCCGTGTTCTTTACGGCTCCTTTCGCGCACGCGACCATCAATACCGAGGGCACTGTACGAATCGAAGTATTTGAGCGCCAAGACTGTAGCCATTGTCAGGATGAAAAAGCTTTTCTGAATCAATTGCAAAAGGAGCGAGGAGATCTTATTCTTGTCTTTCACGATATAGCGGAGCCGGTACACAAAGAGCATTTTAAACAGCTGACTGAACTTGAGGGGCTGCCCAAAGTAACACCGATAACCATCATCGATTCCGTCGTATTACAAGGTTTCAGCACACCGGAAACAACCGGCAAAAGAATTCAAAAATTAATTGAATCCACAAAGGGCGAACAACAATATACATTTGAGGAATTTATTGCGGCGGGTGGATCAAAAGAAATAGTTAAAGCTGGTGCTACCTGTGACGATGGGGAAGTTTGTGCAATAGACCAGAGTGAGTATTTGGTACATATTCCTTTTGTTGGGGCGGTTAATGTAGGCGAATACAGTCTGCCTATTCTTTCACTTGTGCTGGGATTTGTAGATGGCTTCAACCCTTGTGCTATGTGGGTACTGGTGTTGTTTTTGACAATCCTTCTCGAAGTTGGATCTCGCCGCCGCATGCTGGAAATGGCAGGTCTTTTCATTTTTGCCGAGGGTGTCATGTACTACCTCATTCTAAACGTCTGGATGACGGCATGGGATTTTGTTGGACTGGATCGCATCGTTACCCCGCTCGTAGGTTTTGTGGCTGTCGGGGCAGGTTTATATTTTCTTTATAACTTTTACAAAGCAGATACCAGCTGTAAGGTTGGAAGCCTAGAGGGCAAACGAAGAACAGCAGAAAGAATAAAACAATACGCGACTGTTCCAATGACTATTCCGGTAGCTTTAGGTATTTTAGGCCTTGCCTTCTCTGTTAATATCATCGAATTTGCTTGCAGTGTGGGAATTCCGCAGACATTTACTAAGGTTCTCGATCTGAATTACCTCACTTTTTCCGGTAAGCAATTCTACAACTTCCTGTACATCCTCATGTATATGGTCGACGACATAATCATATTCGGCCTGGCTCTTTACAGTTTCGACAAAATCGGTCTTACCACGGCAAAATACACACGTTTTTCTCATTTTCTCGGAGGAATTTTGATGGTCATTCTAGGTCTGATTCTTCTGACCAAGCCGGGGATTTTGGTTTTCGGATAATGGATTTCATGGTAAAATCACAGCAACAAAAACAAAAAAACATGATCAAGAAATTTATAAAGAGCGTCCTTTTGTCATCCGCTTTCATCGGACTGCTTTTTGCCGTTGCTCCAAAGACACTGGCAGTTGATTTTGCGGAGCATGAACTCACTATGGAAAGGCAAGGGGATGTACTGATTTCTGAAGTAATTTTGGAGCGGGAATCTTTCAATACGGTGGTAGTCAGTCTGAAAAAAGACGTAGATGACTTGATGGTAAACTTTGGTAATGGATGGGAAGAGGTCGAGATTCACGATGATGGCCTTGGCGCAGAGCGCTTGGTAGTTACATCGCCTACTCATACCATGAAGTTTCGCTGGGATCAGCCTGGGTCCGAAGAAACCCTTGATCTTAAAGCCACTCTTTTTTATTACGAAGAAGACGGCTTTGGTGGGCCAGAACCCGAACTTCAGGTCAGCACCAGCCTTACGGCCAAAGCCTTTAAAATCATCTCCCGCCGTGAATGGGGGGCCGATGAAGAGCTCCGCGTATGGAATCCTGATCGCTATTCAGGAAGTGGTGATGACACACCGCGTGTTGACCCCTGTGCCAGTATTGCCGCGGCATATGCGAGCGAGTTCAAGCTAACCCAGATAAAGGAATACAACTCACAAGGTCAGCCTATTACTTGGCCACTTCAATATGCCAAAGACCTCGACAAGTTTGTGGTCCACCATACCGATTCAGAAGTTCGGGATATTAATGGTGATTCGCTAACCGATACACGCGATTATCAGGCCATTGTGCGGGCTATTTATTACTACCACACTATCAGTCGTGGCTGGGGCGACATTGGCTACAACTACGTTATAGATCCACTCGGGAACATCTACGAAGGCCGCTTTGGAGGAGATAAAGTCATAGGTGCCCACGCCCAATGTTACAACCATGGAGCTATGGGTATCGCAATCATTGGTGACTACGAAAATAATGACGTACCCGAGCCAGCCATGCAGGCTTTGATTTCGTTAATCGGAAAAAAGGCCAAAGAACACAGAATCGATCCCGATGGCAGTTCAATTTTTAGGGGAAAGAAGCTATCCAATATTTTTGGGCACAGGGACGTTCGTCCCACTTCTTGTCCGGGAGAAAGACTATATTCTGCACTGCCAAGAATCCGGGATCGTGCCGCGCTAGCCATGCAGAGCTTCTCTGAATCAACTCTTTCAGCCTCAGAGTATGATTACAACGCGGAACTCAGCAGTAATCTTGCAACCCTCTCTTTAGGACCTGGACAGAGAAAATCAGTCATTATTAAGTTTAAAAACACGGGTAAAAAAACTTGGCATAACACTACATGGCTTCATGTAGCTCTGAACAACGATCCAAATGCCCGAGTGGTTCCCGCTGTGTCAGATAAAAACTTTGTAGCCTCGGATCTTCAGGAAGATTCTGTGGCCCCCGGTAAAACAGGTACATTTACCGTCGAGGTAGAGGGTGGTTTTAAATCAGGGTATTATGCCTTTCAGGTAAGTCCGGTGGTAAATGGTCGCTATAAGATTTCCCGGGCTTCAGAGTATGTAGGTTTTAAAGTTCTGGAGCCAAGCTACGATTACGAGGTTATTAGTCACAAGTTTCCTAGTGGAACCGTATTTCAAGGTCAAAAATTTGCAGCCACACTCCAAATCAAGAACACCGGAAATGTCACATGGCGCAATTATGGAAACAACGCCATTACCCTTGGCGCATCCGCACCCAAAGATAGGGCCAGCATCTTCATCGAAGACAATCCTTTCCGTATCGGCTATCTGGTAGATAGCGAAGTAGCCCCCGGAGGAACCGGTCATTTTGTTTTAAATCTAAATATTCCAGAGGATCGCGAAGGAGAGGTAATCGAACGTTTCACTCCGGTGATCGAAAATGTTAAATGGCTCGATGACAAGGCACTTGGCTTTAAGGTTTATATTAAAAAACCTGTGCATTTAGCCCGTACCATAAAAATCGATAGGATTGGCTCCATGTACCCAGGCGAAAGGCGCTTTGTAACACTACAAATGACCAATATGGGCGATCTGCCATGGGATTCATCCACCGTCGAAACAACCTTGCTCGGCCGCGGGATAAAAGTATTCAAACGCATGTTGATTCCTCAGAAATCTGTGAAACCGGGCGAAAAAATGAAGATAGGCTTCTGGGTAGAAGCGCCCATGCAGGCAGGCAGATCTACGATTTATCTGCGATCCCGTTTTAATGGCGCTCCCATTCGTGGCGCCTTCGCTCAGTATGTAGTTCAGGTAGATGAGCCAACGTTGCGTGGCGCAAAAATGGATCAGGGTGGAGCCATAATAAACATTGCTCCCCGCCAAGAAAAAGAGCTGACCGTAAAATTCAAAAATACCGGCAATGTGGTCTGGAAGAAGATGGGGTCAAACCCCGTTCATTTGGGCACCAGCCAGCCACAGGATCGCGAGAGTAAAGTTTATATCAAATTCAGATGGCTCGATAAGTTCCGGGCGGCTGAATTAGTGGAAGATGAAGTTCTGCCAGGGGATATTGGAACCTTTAAATTCAAAGTCCGTTCCGACGTACGTGGCCGCTTCTCCGAAAATTTCCAATTGGTCATGGAAGGAGCAGGATGGGTTGTTGGCGCAAACGTTAGATGGCAGATAAACGTAACAGGTGCCATCAGAACATCTTCCAGTTCCCTCAGCTCCACCACGACTGCTAATACCCCAACGCCGACTCCAACAACAACTTCGACAACTATCACTCCAGTAACAATACCGACGACTCCCGCCACAACCGAAAAACCTTTTCGGGTTCGCTTATCTCACGACGCCAGCACTGCAACTCTGACTGCAGATAAACCCTTTTTAGTCCTGAACGAAAAAGAGCAAGCCATCTTCAATCTCTCTGCCGGCAAGAAGGTCAGTGTAAAACGAGTAGCAAGTGCGTTTCAAATTACTTCTGGCTCCACCACCAAAAATGCTACCACCTTCCGCCTGATGCCAAAAGAAGAAGGTGGTATCGTAGAGATTCTTACCATGGAACGCAGGCCCACTTGGAATACGAGTCTGAACGACAACCGATTCCGGGGAGTCCTCGAAATGCGTGTGGTTGATAATCAGGTCGCATATATCAACGAACTTACTTTGGAAGATTACCTGAGAGGGCTTGCTGAAGTGTCAAATGGCGATCATACAGAAAAGCAGAAAACCATTGCCGTTTTAGCCAGAACTTACGCTCGTTTTTACATGGATGAAGCCAATCGCAAGTTCCCCGGCATGCCATATGATGGCAGTGATGATCCGGCAATCTTCCAGCGCTACTTGGGTTACGGGGTAGAATCACGCTCACCTAACTTTGTAAGCGCCGTAGAAGAGACGGAAGACATGGTGGTGACCTATCAGGGGGACCTGATCAAAACACCCTATTTTAATCAATCTGATGGCCGTACACGCTCGGCAGTGGAAGTTTGGGGGTGGACACACACACCTTACCTCAAGTCCGTCTCTGATCCCTGGTGTGAAGGATTAGACCTCAATGGCCACGGTGTCGGACTGTCCGGCTGTGGGGCCACTGCTCAAGCCGAAGAGGGGTCGACGTTTGATGAAATTATCAAGTACTACTATACTGACGTGGCAGTCAAAAAAATGAGCTTCTAGTAATGTACTTGTGTATCGACACCATTTCATCGGCCGCCGGAATCACGCTTGTGGGTGATAAGTTTTCGACATATATAAGTATAGACCCCAAAAATTCCTCGGAGGGCATTATTCCTACAATCGATGAAGCGCTTAAGAAAGCCGAAATCACCCTCACTAATCTCGAAGGTGTTTTTGTAATAAAAGGCCCCGGTTCTTTTACAGGTCTGCGAGTTGGCCTTTCTGTTGCCAATCAATTTGCGCACCAACTCAAAATTCCCATCATAGGCCTACGTACCGACGAATGGTGGCTTCAGCGCACCAACAAAACCTCTCCCACCTATCTGCAATCGATGAATAAAGCCGAAGTCTACATATTTCAAGGTGAAAAAGGCATCATCAAAGAACTCGAAAAGCTTGCTTCCTGCACATGGCTCGGCCAACTGAGTAGGGAACATCGCGCAAAACTTTCGGACGATTTCAAAGAAATCAAAGAAATAGAATCCATCGAAAAAACCTGGCAAAAGGTGGCACATGAAATTTCGAATTCCGACGTCAAGCACAAGGCTTATGAGTTAGTGGAGCCATTTTATGGTAAAGAGCCCAGCATCACTAAAAGCAAAAAACCACAGACCCTAGCATAACTCTTTCTGTTAATACGGAGAATCCACGGGTGTACTTTTTGAATACCTATCAACTCTTAAGATGCTTGTCACTCCATAAATTCCACTGTAATAATTCCGGGTCGGGATTCTTTGTACTGGCATAATAAACTGCCTGCCGAATAACGTACAAAAAACAGCGATCAATCTGATGACCCTCAGCGCCACAACATTTTATGTAAATTTCCTCAGGATCTCGGTCTTTCAGATCACTCACTTTTTTGATTCCAATATTATAAAACTTGTCGGCAATCCTGGGGCCGATACTGGGAATAGTCTTTAACTCTTTGATGGCCCTTTCTTTGGCAATCATGATTTATTGAATGATTTCCACTCCTTTTCCACATAATCCAGAATCTTCTTTTTGAAGTGTTCCACATCAAATTTCTCCGCATGTTTTCGAATGAATTTAGGATCAAATTTCTTTTTTTCAAAACTTTTAATGGCTTTACTTAGTCCTTCAACAGTTTGCTCTTTGAAAAGCACACCAGTTTTTCCGTCGATCATAGTGTCCAAACTACCTCCTCGATTCAGAGCAATTACTGGCCTACCGCAAGCCATTGCTTCCAGAGGAACAATGCCCGCATCTTCAATCTGGGGGAATAAAAAGCCCTTACAATTGGCATAAAGATCTATAAGTTTCTGATCATCCACATACCCCAAAACCTCCACAGTTGGCCCAGACATAGCCTTGAGCTTTTCAAGTTCAGGGCCAGTGCCAGCAATTTTAAGTGGCATCTTTAACTTGTTGAAAGTGGCAACGAGTAAGTCGAATTTCTTGTATGGAATAAGTCGCCCAACGGAAAAATAATAGTCTTCAGTCGGCTTGCTAACTGGAGTAAATTTTTCTGTATGAACCGGTGGATAGATTACATCAGAATCCCGCTCATAATACTTCTGGATCTGCTGTCCAATGTAGCTTGAGTTAGCGATATATTTATCAACACGTTGTGCAGCGCAGTAATCCCATTCTCTAATCTTTTTCATCTGCTTTCGAATACTCGGATGCATGAGTCTGGGAAACTTCTTGAGCCTGGTCTCGAAATCCCAGCTCTCCCAAGCATAGCGCATGGGTGTGTGACAGTAGCTTATGTGCAGAGTATTCGGTTTGGTAATGACCCCTTTGCTCACACTGTGACAGCTAGAAAGCACCAAATCGAACTCATCCAGATCCATCATCTCCACAGCCGTTGGCATCAAGCTTAGAAGCCACTGGTGTTTTTTTATGGGGAGTTTTTGCAGATAGGTCGTGCGCACATCTTTCAACTTCCCAAGTTCCCGCATTTTTTCGGGCTTGTAAATCGTGGTGTAAACCGGCGCATCCGGAAAAAGGTCACAAAAAGCACTGATAACGCTCTCCGCGCCTCCATAATTGGTCAGCCAGTCTGTGATAATTGCGATTTTTATTGGATTTGTAATTTAAGATTCAAGGTTATTGTAAAGCATAATCATTAATTTTGAATCTTGAATTTTTAATTAGGCAACAACGTCGCCTTCCAAACACCATTCCATCGCTTTTTTCACTTTCACATTCACATATTCTCCCACCAATTTTGGGTCATCAGACTTAAACCGACACAACTTAAATTCTGGTATTTTTCCGCTAGCATAACCCTTTTCAACTTTTTCCACCAACACCTCTACCGTTTGTCCGACAAACTGCTTCAGATACTTCACCGATACCTGCTTCATGGCTTCCGTAATCCGCTCAAAACGCTCTTTCTTGATCTCGTAGGGCACATCATCCTCCATCGATTTAGCGGCTAGGGTATTCTCCCTTTCCGAGTATTTAGAAACGTAAACCAAATCAATTTTACAGTCCTTGATTAGATTCAGGCTATCCATGAATTCCTCCTCCGTTTCACCACAAAAACCGGTGATTATATCCGTACTAATCGAAAGATTAGGCATTCTGGCTCGCATCTTATTCACTAACTCTTTAAATCGTTCAACCGAGTAGTGACGGTTCATTCTTTTGAGGCAAGAATTTGACCCCGATTGTACCGGTAAATGCAGATGGGGCACCATGCTCTTAAGCTCTCCGTATAGCGCGATCACGTCATCTCCCATGTCTTGCGGGTGCACGGTATAAAAACGAATACGACGTATTCCAGGTACCGAATCAACTTTCCTTAAAAGCTGGGTGAATGGTGAATCCTTCGAATCAGAATCAGAATCAGAATCAGTTGGCTCATAAGTATTCACATTCTGTCCTACAAAATTCACTTCGCTAGCCCCTCTTTTGGCCATTTTCCCCACCTCTTTCAATATTTCCGCCATATCCCGTGACTCATTTCGACCACGGGCATAAGGCACTATGCAAAATGAGCAAAAATTATTGCATCCGCTCATGATGGGAATAAAAACCTGAGTCAGATTCGTGATTTTTGGGCTGATATGAAAGTAGCTTTTCATCTCAGAAACCTCGTCCGCCCCATCCATATGGTGCATTTTGTGCAACATGTCGGGTAGATGCATCAAATCCTTGATCCTAAACACAAAATCGATCGTCGGCATGGTCCTCAAGACTTTTTCCTTACTCTCACCTCGCAGACCTGTATCTTTGTGAATCATACAGCCAGTAATACCGATTCTCAACTTTGGATTCTCAATTTTCAGATTCTCAAATGGTTCACCGAGACCGTAAACACGATTTTCAGCACTTTTTTTGACCATGCAGGTATTTAAAATCACTAAATCGGCATCGCGATAATGCTCAACCGGCTCATAACCCATTTTTTCGAGTACTGTCATCACTCTTTCCGTGTCGGAATAATTCATCTGACAGCCATAAGTTTTGATGTGATATCTAAGTTTCATAAGCGGAGCAATTTTATATCATTTTATACCCCCTGACCATGGCATCAGAGTAGGTACGCACTCCCTCATTAATGTTTAGCCGCCAGCTTTGCGTGTCCGCCTTCTCGTTTGCTATCAGACCGTTGTGAGCAAACTCGTGATGGGTTTTGCATAGCGGCACAATAGAATTATGACTTTGCTTTTCATAAAATCGCTCTCGGTGATGAAGCAGATCGGATGGTCGATTGCAGTCGGGGTAGGAGCATTTCCCATTACTCCTTTCAAGTACTGCCAGCTTTTGCCGAGCAGGAACGTAGCGGGTAACAGATTTTACACTTTGCCCCACCTCTGTCTTAATCCATCCCCGGGGATTTTTTTTCGCCTCACTACTCACTTCATATCTTGTGGCGCCCGCGCGACTGCTGTCCCAATCAAGTTTTCTTAAAATCCTCCGCATCACTTCTTTGTTGCTCAGGTTATCACCAAGCTGTTTCTTGAGCTTAAGAAACATAAACTGCATTTCGGCATCAAGTTCGATTTTGATCGAGATAGGCGCAGCTGCACAGGTCGCCGCCACGTTTACCGCATCATCGCGCTTAATCCTTACCTCTCGTGCCAATTCAGCTAAAGCAGTTTTGCTCATATTTTTAACTTTATCCGCCCAGGCCGCATCAGTTTCAGAAGTCGCCAATTTTGCTACCAGCGCCACTTTATGAATTCCCTGCGTTTCCACAGATTTTTGCAGACATGACTTTGACTCTAAAATTTTATACGTTCTTAGAGTTTTTTCCACCACACCATGTGAAAGCCCTGCCAGTCTACCGGCATATTCATAAATTGTGGCATACCCCTCATTTTTATAAATGCGTAACTTATAAATTTGCGGCAATAATGCCAATAATTCATAGGTAATTTTATTTCTTTCGCGACCAAGATCGACGAACTTTTGGTGTAAGGGATTTTTCATATTGTGAAGGATTAGGATGAACGATAATTATGCCGAAAAAAGGCGGTATAATCAATGCAAAAACCACTTTAGCTAGCGCAGAATAGCATTATACAATGTTATTTTTTCCGGAAGTAAAAGTAGCCTTTTTCTTTGCCGTTCATAGCTTCAAAAATGGACTCGTAAAGAATAAGTAATCGTGAAATGAAGATTTGAGTCAAAAAGTTGAGCCAGGTCGTAAAAGGCGCGTAAAAAAGCCATGAATTAGAATTCAAAAATAACGTCAAGCAGAAATCGCATAGTGGTCAGTTCGACATTCCGCCCCTTTTCTGCCTTAATCCATCCTCGGGGATTTTTTTGCGACAACTAAAAAGCGTGTGAGTCATTTTTATACATTTTATGGCCATTTAAAAGGCAAATACCAGAAGAAATACTATTATACAATATTTACTTATTCGTCTAGTCATGATACTGGATAAAACCGCTTATTTATGCTAAAATACTAAGATAATTTTGAATAAAATCAAAAAAAGAAATTAATGAAAACACCTTCTCGTAAAAATACGAAAAGAAAAACACTGGTGTTTTCGCATAAGGTCATTAATCCTTTTTTGGCTGTAATCTACATTCTTACCAGCCTCCTCCTTCCTGTAACAAATCAGGCTTTATATACGCGCGCGCAGGACGCCCCCGCGGAATTAGAGACTCTGGCAACTGAAGAGGCTGTCGATGAAAATACTTCAATTTCTGAAGAAGAAGTGATTGAGGAAGAGGAGGGGCCCGTTACCGAAGAATCGCCAGAAACAGAAGTTGCGGAAAGTGAGGCTGTTCTCAGTCCTGAGCTTGAAGTGGCTCACGATGGGGAGGGGGATGCTCTGGATGATATTGTTGAAGAAGATCTATTTGACTGTGAAGAAATCTTAGTGGCTGAGGAAGAAGCAATTGTCCCTGAAGAAGAAGTGCTGGCTGAGGAAGAGCTCCCGATTGAAGGTCCTTTGCCTGAAGAAGAAATCCAAGTTATCGAAGAAGAAGCAGAAAAAAAAGAAAAAAAAGAAAAAAAAGCTGAGGAAGAAGCAGCAGAGGAAGAAGCAATTGTCCCTGAAGAAGAAGTGCTGGCTGAGGAAGAGCTCCCGATTGAAGGTCCTTTGCCTGAAGAAGAAGCAGCAGAGGAAGAAGCAGCAGAGGAAGAAGCAGCAGAGAAAGAAAAAGCAGAGAAAGAAAAAGCAGAGAAAGAAAAAGCAGAGAAAGAAAAAGCAGAGAAAGAAGTTGTTGAATATGAAGAAGTCGAAAAAGAAATTGACGGAAAATTATTCAGATGTAAAAGAAAAATATCAATTGCGGCAGGTGCAGAAGATGGATCAAGCAAAGGATCAAGCAAAAGAGCAAGCAAAGGAGAAACCGAAGAAGTTGAAGAGCCTGAATATATCTTTGATACTGATGAAGAAGAACCTCTTGTTGATGGTATTTTGCTGCGAAACCAAGAAGATTTGTTTGAGGAAAACGAAGTATCCAAAGTCAGGCTAGCTGATGTTCAGATTGTTGGGAAAAATGTTGGAGATGCCATAAGTGTGAATGAAGCAATAGAAGTGCTTCTTGCTCTAACAACAACAGAGCAAGATATCGAGAAAGCTGTTATTGAAGCTGTTCTAAAAGAAAAGAAAAAGGATATTGCCAAGCTTGTTTTGGCAGATCGACGGGTGGAGGAAATACTCAGAGCAAGCGCTGAAAAGGGGATATTACAAACACTGCAAAACAAAGTTAGGAAGACGATCGGCCAGAAAAATGTGCGGATGGACTTGGCTGTGGACCTGGAGGATGACACAGACATTGAGGAAATCCTTGAGCTCATGGTAACTCAGGATTTAAAGAGTGAGTTGGTTAGGCGAACTGCTCAAAATGCTCTTCTGGGGGAATTCACAGAAACAGATTTCGAGGATGATGTAGCAGAGCTTATCAAGAATGACTACAACAAGTTCCTTCTTGCAGAATTACTTAGTGAAAAACTGATACATAAACTGAGTGCTCAAACAATTCTGTTGGACGCTATTGCCGTGGGCAAAGAACTGGCTGCCGAAAAGACATTTGCCCCTGTTATAAGTGTAGTGGCCAGGGGACCTGGCGGTACAATCTATATGCCACTAGAAAACCTACGTTTTGAATCAGGTTCAAAGGTAATGTCAGGTTCTATGGTAATGATTGTTGACCCGATTCGAAAATTAAGACCTGGTTTATATCAAATCAAAGTCGAAATCAATAACCCGATTACTAAACAAACAGAAACAATTATTCAGAATTTTGCCTGGGGCGTTTTGTCTATGAATACAGGCAGGGATATTTATCAACCTGGTGATATAGCAACAATAAATATCGGCGTTCTGGATAATCGCGGTTGGCCGATTTGTGACGCAGATGTGGTACTTGGGATCGAATCTCCGAGCGGTACTATCGGTTACCCAAAAATCGAAAATACTGGCAAATGTGAAATTTTTGACTCACTGAATACCAAACCGGATTATCTGGCCAACTACACTTTTCCACAAGAGGGAGAATATACTTTAAAGCTGAGCACAACATTGTCAAATGGCAAGACGAGGACTATGAATTCCAAGGTGAAAGTCACCAATAGTCCTGATTTTGTCATTAGCCGAAAAGCAGCCACTCGTCTTGATCCTGACGGTCTTTCACCGATGAGTATTGACGTCTATTTTTATGAAGATTTTGACGGCTATATTTCTGATGTGGTTCCTTATGATTTTATAATCAGTTCCATTGAATCAACTGGTACCGCAATATCAAATAACGGCGAAAGAACCATCTCTGATGATGGTAAAACTAAGCTGATTACCTGGAATGTACAGGCAGTGGCCGGTAACACACTGTCTTTCAGATACTTCTATGATGCCCCCGATATCAGCCCCGAATTCTACACGGTAGGACTACTGAACAGTTCCGGTAATCTGCTTGAAAAAAGACAATGGCAAATCACCAATGATAAACATAGAATCAAAGTCGTCGATGAAACGACAGATCTCGTGGGGAACTGGAAGTTCAACTCAGGTTCCGGTACCACCACCTACGACGATTCACTCTTTGGAAATGACGGTAATATGTTCAACATGGAATCGGAGGATTGGAGTGCTGATACTCCAAACGGAACAAGCAAAAATCTTTATTCCATGAATTTTGACGGATCAGAAGAATATATCACTGTTCCTGATAGCGTCGAAGGTAGATTGAATTTTGGAGACAAAAACAATGGCACGATAATGGGATGGGTGAGTTGTGATACAGACTCAGGAACACAAGCGCTTGTGACAAAACGTTATGACATGGCGACAGAATCTGTTGGTTATGCCATCGTGAGAGACGACACAGGACTCCTGCATTTCACCATATCAGACGGAACGAATGAATATACCAGAACTTCAGGAGCAGATAGCATCTGTAATTCAGCAACAGGTTGGAATCATTTCACGCTTGTATGGAATCAAAGCGATGGAGCTGACTTTTACTTCAATGGCAGTCTAAACAATGGAGAGACCACGGGAGAAGCAGCCATTGTCGAAAGTCTTGCTAATTCCCAGCCTCTTGTTTTTGGCGCTACAGCTGACACATTGAATACTTTTGATGGAAGACTCGACGATATTCGTATTCACAAACGAGTGTTCAGCGAAACTGAAATAAGCGCTATGTGGTTACGTAATGCGCCAGGTGGTGATGCAAGAAACTTAGTACTATGGCTTAAGGCCAATGAAGGAGTGACCACTGCCAGCAACAATGTGACAATATGGGCCGATCAATCCGGCAACGGAAATGACTCTAGTCAGGACAACGGCGACTATCAGCCGGAACTGATTCACAACAGTCTTAACTTTTACGATGCCATTAGTTTTGATGGTGTCGATGATTACCTTAAGAATTCTTCATTCACGAGTGATCCGATTGCGATTTACAGTGTAGTAAAAAATACCGATGCGGAATCAAATGACGTGGCTCATATTCAGACAAACCTGACAGATAAAAATCTGGAAGCCTCTTTCAATTCTGATGGCACCGCTTACTACGAAGGAGAAATCGCTGAAATCGCACTTTATAACAGCGATACATCGATAGGAAATCTAGACCAGAGGATTCAGTCTTACCTGGCCATTAAATACGGCATTACACTCGATCAGTCCGCCGATGATGGTGGCACCGACTATCTGGATTCAGACGGCATGACCATCTGGTCACAAGATGAGTCCGGCACCTTCGAAAACGACATTGCCGGCATAGGTCAGGACGATATTTCTGAACTTCTGCAAACTCAGTCAAAATCACAAAGCAGTGATGCCATTTTAAGAGTGGCGGATGCCACTTCCATGGATAATCTGGATTTCCTTACATGGTCTAATAACAACGGAGAGGCTGCGTGGATCGTTGATGGCGCACCCACCGATTATAAGATGCTCAGTCGACAGTGGCAGGTTCAGGAACAGACTGACAAAGACATAGGCATCGTGGATTTTGAATTCGACATGGCCGATGCGGATTTTGATGTACCAGAGCTTGAGATTGGAACCAGATATTACTTTGTTTATGACTCGAATGCCGATGGCGATTTTTCCGATGAAACGCCGATGGCTATGTTCGACGACGCGACCAATGGTGATGATACAGAAGCCGACAGTAAGTGGACACTTCAGATTAATGTAGATGCTGAAACAAAATTCACCATTGCCACCCAAGCGGATTTTACAGAGTCAATTGTCTCCATTGCTGACGTCACAGAATCAAGTGACTACTTATATTATAGTGATTACATTCTCTATTATTCGAATCTTCCTGAAACTCCCGGTTCCTTTATTGTGGAAGTCTCCGCTGAGGATCCTGAATCCGGTATTTCCGGCATTTTGGGCAGTACCACATTTGACGATACTCCTGCCAATTACATCAGTCCTTACACGCTGGATTACTCCGTCGAGAAGTCTTCAGTTTGCACTGACTCAATCACAGTCACTGCCACTAATGGCTCTGGTTTGAAAAGTACAGCCGACCTTAACTGCACTTTAGACAACGACGGACCCATAGAAGGCTCCGTTACTTATGTTGACGACTACCAGGCCGACACAAACATCATTGTGAACATAATTCCGGGAACCGATTCCGGTTCCGGCCTCAGTACTTCTGACGAAGACTATTCTCTTGAATATAGCCAGGCTCTTTTCGCTGATGGCATTTGTGGCGCCTACGCCGATTGGATTGACGCAGGGGAAACCGAGATGGCCACAGCCACCAGTTACTCCTTTACGGGTGCTACCGACAACTGCTACCAGTTCAGTTATTCCGTTCGCGATAATGTTTACAACCAGAGTACCTATATAGGTACTCAAACCGTGAAGATCGATACAGTAGCTCCTACTACGACTAGTCTGGAAATTAATGAGGGAGATGACACAACCGATTCCAATGAGGTAAACCTTACTCTGATTGCCAAGGATGAAATGTCCGGCCTAAGCCAGATGCAGTTCTCATGTAATAACCAAAAATGGACCACTCCCGAACCTTACAGTGAAAGCAGATCCTTTGATCTGGCCGAAGAGCCAGGTGCCGGATGTTATTCCAGAAGAGGCACGAAGACAGTCTACGCCAAATTTAGCGACAAGGCTGGCAACTGGGGCGAGGCTGAGAATGATACGATATATTACAACGATTATGAATATGATACGGACAAAGATGCCCTCATAGAAGGGGATCTGATTATAGAACAAGGGAATCTGACTGATCTTACTAAAGTATCAAAAATTAAACTGACCGAAGCTACAATCGTTGGAAAAGAAATTGGTGATGAAATGACTATTGATGAGGTCCTTGAAGCACTGATTGCTCTAACAACCACTGAAGAATACATTGAAAAAGCGTTAATCAAATCAGTTCTGGGACAAGAAGACTCAGATATTGCCAGTATAATTTTAGAAGACGAACCAACAAAGGAACTCCTCGAAGAAGCGTTAATCAAATCAGTTCTGGAACAAGAAGACTCAGATATTGCCAGTGTATTTCTAAAAGACGAACCAACAGAAGACTCAGATATTGCCAGTGTATTTCTAAAAGACGAACCAACAGAAGACTCAGATATTGCCAGTGTATTTCTAAAAGACGAACCAACAGAGGAACTCCTCGAAGAAAACGCCAAAACAGAATTGCTTCAGGTTTTGGATGACAAGATCAAAAAGACGATTGCTAAAAAACAGGTTTCAGAAGATTTGTCTGTGGACCTGGAAGATGACCCTGACGTAGAGCCCCTGTTAGAACTCATGATGACAGAGGATTTTAAGAAGGAATTAGTCCGACGTACAGTACAGAGATATTTGCATAAGGATAAAGAAACCGAATTTGAAGATGATGTAGCGGAGTTAATCGAACTTGACGACAACAAGTTAGTTCTGAAGGAACTGCTAGGTGAAAAACTAAAAAAGAAAGAAAGTGCCAGGCAAATTCTGGTAGACGCTGTTGCCTTAGAAGATGAAGGTACGATGATAGGGCCAATACAGGAAGTCTCCTCAGATGGTCCTATCCTTACCGTAGTAGTCACAGGCCCTAGCGGCTCAATCAACATTCCGCTCGAAGACCTGCGTTTTGAATCAGGTTCTGTAGTAATGATTGTTGATCCGATTAGAAAATTCACACCAGGTCTGTATCAGGTTGAGGTTAAAATAAACAACCCCATAACAGGACAAACCGCAATCATTACTCAGGATTTTACCTGGGGAGTTTTGGCTATTAACACGGACAGAGATATTTATCGCCCAGGAGATACTGCTACGATCAATATCGGCGTTCTGGATGACGAAGGTGTACCAGTCTGTGATGCCGAAGTGGTTCTTGAAATTGAATCTCCAAGTGGCTCCACAGAACAGCCAATAATTGAAAACACCGGTACTTGTACAACTTTCGATTCACTGAATATCACGCCGGACTATCGTACGGAATATACATTTTCGCAGAAAGGCGAATACATGCTGAAACTAACGGCCACTTTGCCAAATGGCACGAGCCGTGTTATGAGCTCCAAGGTAACGGTTACCGGTAATCCTGATTTCATAATTGAGCGAAGCGCTGCAACTCGTCTTTACCCTGTAGGCATTGCGCCAATGGGTATCGACGTTTACTTCTTCGAAGATTTCGATGGCGATATTTCAGATGCTGTACCAGCCGACTTCCAAATCAGTGCAATCGAATCCACGGGTGACGCCATTTCCGGCAGCGGCGAAGTTAGCTTTGCCGATGATGGCGAAACTAAACTCATCACCTGGAAAGTGCAGGCGACAGCCGGCAACACTCAATCTTTCCGCTACTTCTACGATGCGCCGGATATCAGCCCTGAGTTCTATACAATAGGGCCATTAAACAGTTCCGGCAACCTTCTTGAAAAGCGTGTGTGGCAGATTGCTAACGATGGGGCACCTGGTGGTGTAGACTCCGCTTACTACACATTTAGTTTGTGGCTTAAGGCCAACGATGGTACCAGTACAACAACAGATAATGCTACTGTAACCAATTGGTATGATCAGTCCGGTCATGCAAATCATGCGACAGCCACTAATACTCCTGCTTATCAAAGTGATTCGGCAAATCTAATCAACTACAACCCTGTCGTAGAATTTGTGAGTAGCGACTACTATACAATGGCTGACACCGCGCTGGAGGTTGCAACCAGTACTTTCTTTGTTGTGGGAAGACCGGGAGTAAACTCAACTCACCGTACCCTCTTTCGAGGGGCCGCGGAAGATCACATTCCCATAATATGGTCTGGAACTGACAATGTGGGTTATTACGATAGTGGTTTTAAGGATTCCGGATTGGATTGGGAGGAAGATGAAATAGCCATATTTAGGGGGGTATTTGGAACTACAGGTGGAACAGGTTATTTTTATAAAAATAGAAGTCTAGCTGGTAGCGTATCTACGGTTGATTACGTGGGGGCTCAATATGATTATTTTGGCAACTATCAATCGGGTGGTCAGCCATTTGGCGATGTTGCTGAAGTAATTGTCTATGAGAGCAGCGCAATGTCATCAACCAATACTCTTAAAGTCGAATCCTATTTGGCAATCAAATACGGTATTACACTTGATCAGTCAAGTAGCGGAGGTGGTCAGAACTACTATGACTCAGGTTTAGGTAGTATATGGACTGTTGATGTTACAGATGTCTTTGAACACGACATTGCCGGTATTGGTCAGGACGACACATCGGAGCTGGATCAGACTCAGTCTAAATCTAATAATTCTGATGCAATCCTCAGAGTGCACAGTGCTAATGCCCAGGCAGATGGAGACTTCTTGATGTGGTCTAATAATGATGGAGACGCCACTTGGTCTACCGTAGCCGCTCCAACCGGATACAGACTGTTATCCCGTCATTGGCAGGCGCAGGAAGAAAGCGATGTTGGCACAGTTAGTCTTGAATTTGACGTTGCAGATACAGATTTTAATGTACCACTACCTCTAGATGATGATGATTACTACTTTGTATACGATTCAGACGATGATGGTTCGCTTTCTGATGAAACACCATCTGCTATGAGTAATGTTAGTGGCTACTTATGGACCGCTACGCTGAATATGTCAATCAGTGCGAGCGCCAAGGTAGACTTTACGATAGCCACCAAAATTCCTACCGTTGGCACTGTCAGTATGTCCGGTTTTGGCCCTAATGATGACCTTATCATAAGTGCCGCTACTGTGCCTTCCGGTTCCAAAAAAATTGTTGATTGGTACCATGATGGTACGTCTATTGTGAAATTCAATATGCCGTTTGAAGGAATAGAACCTCAGCATGTGGAATGGACAGATGAAGAAGCCATGTGGTATTTCGAAGGAAATGCACTTGATGAAACCGCAAACAATAATGATGGAATTGTATATGGTGCCACTGTTAGACCTAGTGGAAGAGTAGGATCTTCGTATTCGTTTGATGGAGTGAATGATTATATTAATTTTGGCAGTGATAGTAGTATTTTAGTCGGTGCAGGAGATTATACTGTTGAAATATGGGTGAAAACAACCGATACATCTTCTAATTTGATGAACATTATTAAGTCTATGCCAAATGCAGTGGATTGGTTTAGAATAAGATATCGAGGTTCTGATGACTATGTGGGGTGGGATGACGATGATGGTGTAACCAAGGTGACAGCTTCAACAACATCATACAACCTCAATGATGGTAATTGGCATCAGATTGTGATTGTTCAGGATTTTGGCACCAATCACATATTATATGTTGATGGAGTAAGTGCTGCCACTGCCGGTAATAATGCAAGTAGTTACAATGCAGGCCCGGTTACTATTGGACTACCCTATCCTGGTGGTTCCTATTGGAATGGGCAGATGGACGAACTTCATATATGGAAGCGGGCTTTATCCGTGAATGAAGTATATGGTAATTACCAGCGAGGTTTAGCGGATGTTGGTAAGCCCATGGATTATTCAGAAGACATGTTTGATGGTAAGAATTATGGTGCCACATGGGGCGCAACTTATGCAGCAGATTCCAAAGGAGCCTATTGGTTTGATGGATCTGCTGATTATATTAGTGTTCCTACAATGGATCTTGCTAATCAGTCTTTTACAATCAGCGCTTGGGTAAAACCTGATGCTAGCCCACCAACATATCAAGTATATTTTGGTGCTCGCTCAGCAAGTTCTACACAACAGGCAATACACCTTAGAATCCAAAGTAATGGCGCGATTAGATTTGGTTATTACGGCAACGATTTGGATACTGCTGCGAGTGCTGTGACTTTTGGGGCATGGAACCATATTGTTACAAACTATAATGCTACTACAGATACGAGTAAGGTGTACGTTAATGGAGTTCAGAAAGCTACTGGAAGCCAGGGTCCGTTTACTGGTACCTCACCCGTTATCTCGATAGGAAAATGGTATGGTACTACTTATTATTTCAAGGGATACATTGATGACGTTCAAATCTATGATACTGCGCTAACAGTAGGGCAAATTGCCGAAATCTATAATTCCGGCACACCGGATTACACCACAATAGATGCTACAGAAACCACTCTTGGAGATACCTGGGAGGCTTGTGTGACACCAAATGACGGACAAGTTGATGGCGCGGCAGTTTGTAGTGATACAAGAACTATAATTGGAGTGCCTGGCGGAATCGTAAGTAACGATATGAGCTTTTGGCTGAATGCAGATGCTACATATGGGCATCTATCGGATAACACCAACATTACCAGTAACTGGTACGACCAAACTCCAAATGACAATCATTACACGGTGGTGCAGTCTGTCGGTAATTTAACTTTACAGGCATTAAATGAAGAATTTAACTACAATGATGTAGTTGAAATACTAGATGGTGGATTTAACGCGCCAGCTGGAGCATCATTTAACAACGAATGGACCTTCATTCATGTGGCGCGACTACTATCCAGTGATTATAATGGTCGACTTTTTGATAGAAGCGTACCTAACGGCATATTTGGTTTTTGGGGTCAATATTGGGGAGGTATTTATTTATCGGGAAACCCATCGACACACAACGTAAGTCCACCTGCCACATATATTACGGGTATTACTGATCCTCATATTCAGATTTTCACCCAGGCGAGTGACACCTCTATGACTGCTCAGCACGATGGTAATGCTTCATTGTGGTCAGACGCGTCAAATAATAGCGCAAGCGGGTATCTTATTGATATAAACCAGGGAAGTTACAGCAATGAAGCAAGTGACTCACGTGTTGCTGAAGTTTTGCTTTACGACAAGGAGCTTAGTAGTTCTGACATATCAAAAGTTCAATCCTACCTGGCCCTTAAATACGGTATTAACCTAGATCAAACCTCCCCTAAGAACTATGTGGATTCATCCGCGAATGTCGTTTGGTCATATGAAGCAGCATATAAATACGATGTAGCCGGTATTGGTCAGGACGACGATTCAGGATTGGATCAAATTCAGTCCAAATCCATTAATAGTGACGCGATTGTCAGAATAACCTCTTCTGGTACCGATTTTGGTGGCCACCAGGATGATGGAGACTTCCTAACCTGGTCAAATGACAATGGTGCCGCTACTTGGACAACGACTGGTGCTCCAACAAATTACGCAATGCTCGGTCGTCGGTGGAGGTTGCAGGAATCAGGGGATATAGGCACCGTTGACATTGAATTTGATGTTGCTCACACGGACTTTAATGTTCCGGTTCCGGATTATGGAACCACTTACTATCTTGTTTACGATACCGACGATGACAACAGTCTTTCTGATGAAACTCCGGTTGTCATGTATGACAATGCCACAAACGGAGATGACACAAGTTCAGATAATAAATGGACTGTCCGAGTAAGTCCTAACGCGGCTGATGACAGGATTGATATGACAATCGTAACTCCGTACGACCATACAGACCCTGTTGTTTCAGCTAATAACTCCTCTTCCGGTTGGTTGACGTCTGCTCCTACTATCACGCTTTACACATCCGATTCCGGTGGCTCAGGCCTTGATTATTCCAAATACAGCTGGATCAGTTCCGATAACTGTACTTCTGGGACCTCCTTTAACAACAATGACACCATTGCCAGTGGTAATGTGCCAGAGGGCGACAATACTTTGTACCTATGTAACAGAGACAACGCGGGCAATGCCGATACATGGAACGGACCTTATAGAATGGATTACACAAATCCCACCATCTCCATTACGGGTGTGGACGACAGCGATGCTTACATCTATTTCTCCGTTGGCAATGTTCTTTATTATAACAATGCTGCCGGCAGTACCTTTACTGTAGAAATAAACGCTTCTGATGCTACATCCGGTATCAACTTTGTTTCCGGTGCCACTGATTTTAGTTATACACCAAGTTCAGATTCTTATCCCGGTTCCGGTGCCGGTGATGGTGAATATGAGATTGACTATACCGTTGGAACAAGCACTACCTGTTCTTCTCCGCTCACCATAATCGCTGAAGATAATGCCACTCGAACAAATGATGACACAATAACTTGTACTTTAGACACAACCGCACCAACCACTCCGGGAGCCATGACGACAAGCTGGACGGGTGACCATTATGTAAACACAACCTTCTCGGCAGCCACAACAGGATCTACTGATTCTGGTGCCGGAATACGTGGTTATAGGTTATGCAGAAGTAACGATAACGCTAGTGGATGTTCAGTCTGGGTTGCAGACGAGTCTACATCAAAAAGTGTGTCTGTCGCTGGGACAAATCTTCCAAGCAATGGAGCATACAGGTATTACTATTGGTATGCTTACGATAATGTAAACAAGCAAAGTTCTCCTTCCTCAGCTGTATATATAAGGATGGATACCTCCGCTCCTACCATCTCCGCTTTTACCGCAGTCAACGATTCCACCACAGAGATAAAACTCAATCCTGCGGCAACGGATGGAGGTGTCGGAATGAATGCCTCCCCTTACTATTATACGAGGACTGTTGGGGCATCTTGTTCCGACACATACAATTATGGCTGGACCGCCACGGATCCTTATACATGGGGAAGCCTCTCCACCAACACGCAGTACTCATTCCGTGTAAAAGCGCGTGATGCGCTTGGTAACCAAAGCGCTTACTACACCTGCCGTACGACTTACACCACGGCCAGCACCCCTGGTGCTCCGACCGTAAACACACCTGCAACTACCACCCTGAATGTGAATCCGGTATCTGGCGGTGCGCAAAAAGATATATCCATCTATGTGGAATTGGGATCCAGCTGTAATTATTCCGGCGGACTCGGATACGTGCAGGCAAACGGAATAATAAGCGGAGGTGAGGTCTATCAGGATGACGATACATGGGGCACTAAGACCGTCACCGGACTTACCCCGAACACACAGTACGCCTTTTGTTCAAGAGCCAGAAACGGCGACAATGATGTGACCGCCATAGGCTCAGCAAGTAATGACATTACCCTTCCTGCGCTAACTTCCATAGTCATTTCTGATAGCGGCGGCTATACCAACGACGCCACACCTTCCATCACTATGAACTATACCGGTGCGGTTCCAGATCAGATGAAGTTCTCTTGTAACAACACCAACTGGAACACTGCGATAGATTACGCTTCACCGACTTCCTCCTTTAATATTACTAACGGAGCTACCGGATGTACGACCACTAATGGCTCCAAAACGATCTACGCGCGGATCATTGGCTCCGGCGGTACCAGCGCAAGCGCGAGCGACACTACAGTTTATGACAACGCCGCTCCATCTACTCCCACAATCGCATGCGGAAGCTATACCTCAAATGTATGGAGAGATGACGCCGCACCGACTTGTACATGGAACACCACGGGTGGCCCATCACCGGAAAGTGCTTATTATTGTTCAACTTCATCTTCATGTACCGCAAGTACATACGATGCAGACAGATCAGTCGCTTCAGGATTCGGAGAAACAACAAGTTACTTCCGTGCACGTAACGCTGATACGGGTGGTTATAGTGGGACAGCCACGTTTATTGTCAAAAGAGATCAGGCCGCACCATCCGCTCCTACAATTAGCTGTGGAAGCTATACTTCAAATGTATGGAGAGATGACTCAGCACCGACTTGTACATGGAACGCCACTGGTGGACCATCACCACAAACTTATTATTACTGTACGGGTTCCTCATGTACTCCAACCACAGCCGATGGGGACAGATCAGTCGCCACAGGATTCGGAGAAACAACAAGCTACTTCGGTGCACGAAACACCGATACGGGTGGAACCGGTTCAACAACTGAATTTATTGTAAAAAGAGATCAGGCTGCTCCTGGCGCCACTACGATTTCATGCGGAAGCTATACTTCAAACGTATGGAGAAGTGACTCCGCGCCAACTTGTACATGGGACGCTACCGGTGGACCATCACCGGAAACCTACTATTATTGTACGGGTTCCTCATGTACTCCAACCACAGCCGATGGAGACAGATCAGTCGCAACAGGATTCGGAGAAACAACAAGCTACTTCGGTGCACGAAACACCGATACGGGTGGAACCGGTTCAACAACTGAATTTATCGTAAAAAGAGATGAAACCGGACCAACCGGTTCTATCTCCAACGCCTCCGGCAATCCAACAAATGATGATACACCTACCCTAAACCTGAGTATCGCCGATGCTGGCGTAGGCACTGGAAGTGCTCAGATGCAATTCAGCTGTAACAATTCCACATGGACCAGTTTGGAATCTTACGCTACTCCAAAAACCAACTTTGACATCAAACCTGCATCAACAGCTTATGGCTGTGGAACAGCAGATGGTTCCCGCACAGTCTATGTACGTTACAGAGATTCTTTGGGTAATTATGGTTCTTCTTACAACACAGGTGCCTTTACTCTGGATCAAATCAATCCGACTGGCACGATTAATGCCATCACTACTCCAAGGAGTACTGCACTGGGAACCATTACCGGAACGGCCTCAGACGCTGTAGGGGTTGCTTCTGTGGTGGTAGTTATTAGGGAAGGTAATACTTGTTCTTCACCAAGCCGTGACTGGAACGGTACGACGTGGGTAAGTCCGTGTACGGCTAATTTGACTCCGACTGGAACGACTTCATGGAGTGTGAGCAATACTCCTGCTTTAGGAGACATGGTCGATGGCAAAACGTATTACATTTATTTAATGGTATATGATACGGCAGGAAACGATAATAGCTGGAATGTAAACCAGAGTGTCCTCTTTGATTCCGTCGCACCTTCCACTCCTACAATTGCATGCGGAAGCTATACAACAAACGTATGGCGAAATGACTCCGCGCCAACTTGTACATGGGACTCTACGGGTGGCCCATCACCGGAAACTTATTATTACTGTACTGGTTCCGCATGTACCGCAAGCACAGCCGATGGAGACAGATCAGTTGCTACAGGCTTCGGAGAAACAACAAGTTACTTCCGTGCAAGAAACCAGGATACGGGTGGATATAGTTCAACAGCCGAATTTATTGTCAAAAGAGACCAGACAGCCCCCACCGTTTCCTCAACTACAGAAAACGATGCGGACAATTATGTTACATACACAGGTACTGCCGACATTACCATAACTTCCAACGGAGCAGATGCAGGCTCAGGAATCAATACCTGTTACGCATACTGGGACAGCAATACAGCATATGGAGGCGGTGAAACCAGTCTGGGTGATCTGGGAGACTTATGTGACGGAGATGTAACCACGCCAAATTCAACCAATGGTACCTGGTACTACTGTGTCAGACCGCTGGACAATCTGGGATTAAGCAATTATGGCTGTACCAATAGCGTGGTTTACGATGAAACCGGACCAACCGGCTCCATTTCTAATGGTTCCGGCAATCCAACAAATGACGATACACCTACTCTTAATCTTACAATCGCTGATGCGGGTGTTGGCACTTCAGGTGCTCAGATGAGGTTCAGCTGTAACAATTCCACATGGACTTCCTTTGAAGCTTATTCAACTCCAAAAACAAACTTTGATATCAAACCGGCATCAACAGCTTATGGCTGTGGAACAGCCGACGGTTCCAGAACAGTATATGTACAATACAGAGATTCACTCCTGAATGAAGGTTCTTCTTACAACACAGGTGCCTTTACTATAGATACAACAGCTCCCGTTTCGAACAGCGTATCAATTAATTCCGCCGCTACTTACACTAATTCCGCAGCCACTAGTCTTACTCTTTATTCCACAGATGCAACTACCAGTGTAGCTTATATGAAGTTCTCATGTAACAACTCGAACTACACCACTAATGAAGCTTACAACACCAGCAAATCTTTCAATATCACCAATCAGGCTGACGCCGGATGTACCACGGCTCAGGGCACCAGAACTGTTTATGCCAAATTTATAGACGCTGCCAACAACTACACAACAGCCGTAAGTGACACGATTATATATGACAGCACTGATCCAGTAGTATCCGCCAATAATTCGTCCGCTTCATGGGTGGCTTCATCTCCTACCATCACCCTTTCCACTTCAGATTCTGGCGGTGCCGGACTCAACTTCTCAAAATACAGCTGGGATACTTCCGATGCAACTTGCCGCTCTTCCGGAACCTCCTTCACTAACGGTAATCAAATTACTATTCCTTCACAGGGTTCTCACACTTTATATTTATGTAACGCAGATAACGCTACCAATACTGATAGCTGGAATGGACCTTATAAACTTGATACCTCAGCACCTTCCGGAGGTTCCACTACCAATACCAACGGATATGAAACCGATACTACCATCGTAGTAAGTGTAAATCGTGGTACGGATAGTTATTCCGGCCTCAGCACCACAGATGGTGATTATCTTCTTCAATATGACACCATTGGTCTTTCAGCAGGAAGTTGCGGTTCATTCCCTGGCAGTTGGTCCGATGCAGGCGTCACAGAAAATGACACGGCTACCAATTATAACTTCACATCAACCAGTGGCAACTGTTACAAGTTTCGTTACACCGTTAAAGATGCGGTTGGCAACACTGTAATCTACACAGGTACCGATGTCACCAAGGTCGCCACAGGCACTCCTTCAGCCGGTTGTGCTGTTGTTGAAGGAACCAATCCTGGTTATCAGTATCAGACAGGTACTACCATATACTACAATAGTGGATTTACCGGTGGCTTCGACGTAAATGTAACAGCGGCCGAATCAACTTCGGGTATCGAGAAGGTCAACTTCCCGACTCTGGCAACAGGCTTCACTCCAACCAGCTGGGATGACACAGGTTCCCCATACGAGCAGACTTACTCCTGGACAACTTCCGCCACTTCTTCTCCTGGTGCCAAAAATGCCACAGTTACCGCAAACAGTGGTCTAACAAATACTTGTGGCTTTACGGTTACCCGTGATGTCACTGCTCCAACCGGCACTCTAACTCACAGCACTCAGTACATCACCAGCCTTTCCACTGATCCTACCATGACAGTTGGAAGTGTTACCGAAACAGGCTCTGGTGAGAATACTTCTACACGTACTCTTAAGCGCGCCACTGCCACCCTTAGTGATGGCACTTGTGGTTCCTACGGCTCATACTCCACAACCAGCAAGGGGGGCACCTATCCAAACGTCACCGATACAGGCACTATTAGCGATGCCACTTGCTACAAGTACAGATGGCAGACAACCGACTACGTGGGTAATACAGGTGCATGGAATGCGGCTGATGAATACAAGGTAGATACCACCGCTCCTGCTACAACAGTAAGCGGTGTAACCGAATCAAGTGCAGACATCTACTACGCTTCCGGACCTAAAACAGTTTACTATAAGACTCCTGGTTCAAACCAGAACTTTACCGTTAACGCTTCAGCTTCAGACGTACAATCGGGTATTGAAAAAGTAAACTTCCCAGGTATCAGTACAACAGGATTTACGCCAACAGGGGATACTGATGACTACACTTCTGCATATTCCAATCAGTATACAATTAGTTCCTCTGCAACCACATCGCCAGGTGACAAAACCGTTACAGGTTACAACAACGCTGGTCTGACAGAAACAGATAACTTTACTGTAACCGTTGACCTTGCCGCTCCTACCGGTTCATCAGTAGGATGTCCTTCCACATACGATACAGATGGAAGTTATAATGTCACAGGTTCTTCTGGTTCAGATTCAGGCTCTGATGTAGATACGGCAAACAGTTACTTCCAGAGGCGTTCCGGCACTTTATCCGCAGATGCATGTAGCTCTTACAGCTCATACTCAAATCAGGGTTCAGCTAACGCTACCAACCTGGGTGAATCAGGTCTTTCCACTGGTTGTTACGAATATCAATACTATACCGTTGATTTGGTTGGTAACTCTACCACCTCTTCTACCTGTGTGGTTAAGGTAGATACTTCTGTTCCATCAGTCTCTATTACCAGCATCACTGAATCCAGCAACTATATATACGACAACGGTTCAACATTCTACTACACCAATGTTCCAGCAACACCGGGTTCATTCACGATCAACGTGACTGCCGCGGATGCCGATACCGGTATCGATTCTGTTGACGGTTCCACAGAATTCGGCGACAGTCCATCAGATTCCACCAGTGCATACACACTGGATTATTCCATCGAACAGTCTTCCACATGTACTACTCCTATCACCGTTACTGCAAATGCAGGTTCTGGCTCAACTAATACGGCCACGCGTACTTGTACACTAGATACCACTGGACCAACAGGAGGCAGTGCGACTTATACCGATGACTATCAAACAAACACTTCCATCACGGTGAACGTTAGCCCTGGTACCGATGCCGCTTCCGGCATGAGCACAACAAATGCAGAATATTATCTTGAATATAACGAAGCGCCGCTTTCCGATGGTAGCTGTGGTTCTTACACCGGCTGGACTGATGCAAGCGTATCAGAAACTGCCGGCGCCAGCAGTTACCCATATACTGGCACCCATGCTAAATGTTACCAATTCCGTTACTCTTCTCGTGACAGGGTCTACAACCAAAGCACTTTCACTGGTACAGATACCGTGAAGATCGATACAGCAGTACCGACTATCGATTCCATTACCTCTGTGGCGGGCGACACATCTGCGCCTTATTACGACACGACAGATAATAGCTCAACTTCAATCATCTTTGTGTCATCCGATGCAGCGTCAGCGGTATCAGCATGTAAATGGAATGCCACCGATGTCGCTTACGCTTCTATGGCTGGTTCCTGTGCCTCTACAACAAACTGTGTCACCAACCTAAGCGGTGAAGGAGCTAAGACGGTTTACATAAGATGTATTGATGATGCAGGAAACCCAATGACAAGTTCTGAAACGGTTAATTACGAAATTTATACCTCTCTTCCAACCATTACTGACGGCAAAATATCTATTGCTGGTGCCAGTGGAACAGGTGGTGCTTACATTGTAGGCGATCAGATTATTGTCACTTGGGACAATTCTGGATCTGGAGACGATAATACCGATTTGACAGTCGCTCCTACGGCTAATCTTTCCGGTTGGGGTGGTAGCACGACAGCTACGATGACCGACACAACGGCCTGTTCAGGAACAAACGGAGACGATATTTTTGAAGCTTGTTACACACTCACATCAGGCTCAATTGACAACACCAGTGTAAACGCCAGCATAACAGCTACTAATATAGTGGGTCCTGACACCACAGCCGATACCACCAATGCTACCGTAGACAACCAGCCTCCAACCGTCACAGCTGCAAAAATCTCCGTGACCGGTGGAACCGCCGGAGGCGGAGACTTCACTATCGATGACACAGCTACAGGTCGCTGGGATGATTCAGGAACAGGTGACAACAACACAGACACCATCAGCACTGTTAGCTTCGACCTTTCTGACTGGGTATCTGGTCAAACGGCTGTATCAGGAAGTAATTCCACAGACATTTGGACAACAGCCGCCCAAGACCCAATTGATTCCCTGGATACGACCAACAACAACACCACAGTTACCGTTACCGACAACGCCGGTAACCAAACAGTGCTTGCCGGTACCAACAACTATGCTATCGACACTATTCCAACGGTTAGCTCAGTAAGCTTTACGGGTTCCGCCCCAGCAGACGATCTTGACCTTACCTACACTCTTGATCCAGCAAGTGCCAGAGGAGTGGTCGACTGGAAGAAGGATCAATCATCCATTGCTGTTCTGAATATGCCTTTCGAGGCCAACGACGGCAGTGAATCTACATCTACCAAAGATTATTCCGATAACAGTAATGATGGTAACGTTTCTGGTGCTACATGGGGTGCAACGACCGGTACAAGCAGTACAGGCGGATACACTTTCAACGGTACATCTGACTACATTGAAGTTCCCGATGCAGCTGAATTTGATTTCGGCACCGGTGATTTCAGTGTGTTCACATGGGTAAAAACAAACTCTGCTAACGCTCTTGCCTTCGTAACAAGAAGGGGTGGGGATCCAAACTGGTACTTCGGTAGTCAAAATGCAACACAGCTCCTTTTCTACTGTAATTCATGTACGACAACGAATGTTCAGGGATCAGAAACATTCAGAGATAACGCGTGGCACCACATAGGCTTTGTTAAAGAAGGTGAAACTGTCGATGTCTATTTCGACGGATCCTCCTCAGCATCGGATACCGGCTTTGATTATTCCATGTCAGGAGCAATGCCAATCCACATAGGTAAGGACGCGGGAGGATCAAACATGATGGATGGTGTAATGGATGAGGTTCAAATTTATGACCGAGCCCTTACCCCAGAACAAATCACAGCCATGTACAACTCCGGCACCCCAGACTACGATAAAATTGACCATCTGGAAACTACGGCTGGTGATGATTGGCAGGCATGTGTCACACCAAACGATGGTGTACTTGATGGTACAGAAGTTTGCAGCTCAGAAACCACAATCAAACCAGATGTCACTGACGCAAACATCTCTATAGCAGGCGCCACAGGTACTGGCGGAGCCTACATTGTAGGAGACACGATTACTGTCACCTGGGATGCCGCTTCTGATGACAATGCCGGAGTAACCGGTGCAACCGCTAATCTTTCCGGATGGGGTGGTAGTGGCACAGCTACAATGACCGATACAACCGCTTGCTCAGGAACTAACGCCGATAATATTTGGGAAGCCTGCTTTACTCTTGTTTCCGGTTCCCTAGACAACACAAGCGTTAATGCCACTGTTACCGCAACAAACGCAGGTGGTTCAACCGGTCCGATATCCGACACCACTAATGCTACCGTAGATAACCAGCCTCCAGATATTACTGCCAACGGTGAACTTACTATTTCCACCGATAACGGAGAAACCGACATAGCTGCCGTTAATAACGGCTTCGATAACCAAGATAAAGTCACTCAGTCTGCAGTCACTCTTTCCGTAGCTGATAGCGACACAACAACAATTAACTTAACCACTCTTACAGGTGAAGCCACTCTTGCAGCAGGAACTCCGTCTAATGTAGTTACTCCGGGCTCACTCGATAACGCTTCTCAGAGCTTTACGATTACTGTTACTGACAATGCCGGTAACACCGACACCATCGCTTCTGATGAAATTTCCGTGGATAACGAACTGGCAACGGTAACAGTAGCAAAGATCTCTGTAACAGGCGCAACGGGTAGTGGTGGAGCATTTATAAGTGGCGATACCGCAACCGGTCGTTGGGACGATTCAGGCTCCGGTGACAACAATACCGACACCATCAGCACTGTTAGCTTCGACCTTTCTGACTGGGTCTCCGGTCAAACAGCTGTGTCAGGAAGTAATTCCACAGACATTTGGACAACAGCTGCTCAAGACCCAATTGATTCCCTAGATACGACCAACAACAATACAACCGTTACCGTTACCGACAACGCCGGTAACATAACCACTACAGCGGGAACCAACAACTACGATGTAGACACAATCGTACCAACCGCAACAGGATTTTCAGCCACTCCTGATACAGGCCATGCGCTTGATTCAGGTGCAGGTTCAATCGATACAAGTTGGACAGATATTACTGAATCAAGTCTGAACCTGAGTAACAGTTATGTAAAACTGGAAGACGATGATGATAATTTAATAGAAAGTAAGACACTTACTTCAACCGAAATAACAAATAAGGCTTATGCCTTTGATACAAGTACAGATGATAACGTATCTTATACCGCTACCTTGTATATCGAAGATGATGCTGGTCAAAATAACACCTACACATCAGACGTATTAAGCGCGGACAGAACTTCTCCATCGTTACCTGGACTTACCGTAACAAGTGACAACACCTACAATAAAGCAGATACAGACGTCGACGACATCGACACCGGTCTAATTGCTTATCTGGCCTTCGAAGATGGTGCAGGTAGCACTACAGCAGACGACTGGAGTGGAACCGGTAATACCGGAGCAATCACTAATGCTGTATATGACGGAAGTTATACAGGCCTGGGTGACTCATTGAGCCTTGATGGAGTTGATGATTATGTGACCATCGCTTCAGATGCAACACTCGACAACATGGCAAATGACTTCACATGGTCAGTATGGTTCAAGGGGGGTGCACAGGAGAACGGCACTTATCCAAGGATTTTAGATTTTGGAGACACTGTTATACGTGCTGACTCTGACATTAGTACTTTTATGGGATGGGTATCAGCTGACAGCACCAGGTGCAACGTATTTGCCGATGATATTACCCTAGGTAATTCGGATTCAACTTGGCACCACGTGGCAATGGTCTACGATCAATCGGCCACGGACGTGTTCTTCTACGTAGATGGTAAATTGAATGATACAACCAACTGTACGGGTACCTTAGACACGGGTACGTCACTAACTATTGGAGATGGGGATGGTGGTGGTGAATTCACCGGAAACATAGACGAGGTTCGCATTTACGATGCAGCCCTTACTCACAGTCAGATTATCGACGTCATGCAAAGTGGAGTCATCAATAAAACTCTTTATCATTCCGCTACTTCGGGTGGTACATATGTAGAGATGGAAGGATTCGAAGACGACTTCCTGAATGGAACAGCAGGTGCCAGCCCAACCACACAAGGCTGGACCGTAGTCGATGCCGGTGATAGTTCAAGTGACTTCAATCCACAAATACAGGCTGATGGTTCGGTTTCATTCCCTCTCAAAATTACTACAGCAAAGGGCTCTGATTATATTCTTTATACACTTCCCTCAGCGCTTAATAAGGCAAAGATTGAATTTGATGTCTATACATCCAGCGCATCAACAAGCTTGGGCACAGCATTTGGCACCAGCAATGGTATTTGGTTGGCAAATTTTGGAGATAACAGCTGGAGGGAGTATCTTCCTGTAGTTTGGACAACTGCTTTATCAAGTGTATCAGAGGATGCATGGCATTCAATTATGATACTGATGGATACTGATACGGGAGCAGTAAAGTACTTTTTGGATGGAACATATAAAAACACATTCAATCATAGTAATTTGATTACTACTGATGATTTGACCTTTATTAGATTCGTCGATTATGGATACACGACAGGTACGAGCTACTTTCGTAACATAAAAGTAACACCAATATTTGATGACGATGCCATTCCGGATGATGTTGTAATCTCTGGAGATGGCGGACACGGAACCAGCTGGAGTAATGACAACACTGTAAACTTTAGTTGGGGTACCGGAAGCGATAATGGAACAGCTCAGTATTTTAAGGCACTATCGACAGATGCAGAAGGAAACGCCAGTAGTCAGACTGCGGCGGGTAATTCAACGGTCACAACAGGAATACTTGGTTATGAAGCCGCCTGTCCTGTTAGTTCAGGTGAACCTGAAAGTGGTGGACTGCTTACAGATGAAGATATGGAAGCAGCAGATACAAGTTCATGGTCGGCATTTAACAGTGCTACTCTTAGCAAACAAACAGGTACGCCTCATGGCGGTACTAATGTCCTTCGCATAGCACGAAATGGAAATACTAATTATGGCGCATCCCAAGCCATACTTACAGCAGGTAAATCGTATCGTATTCATGGTTGGGCAAGATGTGATGGAAACTCCTCTTATCCTCTGATATCTAGTGGTACTGATAGCGCTGGTATTTGGCTGGGTAGTAGTAGTACGTCATGGCAGGAATTTGATGAGATTATTTTTAATCAAGCCATTACAGAGCCACTATATTTAAGAGGACAAGGAGCAGTCGATGGATACTATGTAGAATTTGATGATGTGACTGTTACAGAAATTTACGACGGTGGGACTTCATACGAATGTACATTTGAAGACGGAACCACGAATTACTTCTATATTCGCGCATGGGATGGTGCGTATCACAGTTCATCAAGCTGGGATACCTATGGGCCATATTCAATTGATACAATTGCTCCAAGCGGCACCTCCATCACCCCAGCTAGCACTCGTATCATCGACAATACATATCCTTCCTTCACCGTCAGCGACGGAACCGATGCCGATAGTGGAATAAACACAAGCTCACGCACGCTGGAACGAAATGAGGCAACTTATAGCAGCAATTCTTGTGGAGGTTACGGTGGCTATTCAAGTGTGACCATCTCAGGAACCTATCCGAACGTCAGTGACAACACGGCCACTGGCAGTAAGTGTTACAAATATAAGTGGACAGTGGAAGACAACGCCGGCAACAGCACCACCAGTTCAGAAACAGCCGAAATCGTTCGTGTACCTTTCACAACCATTGCCATTACCGCTGGTAACAATCAGTCGTACGGTGATGACACCAATAATCCAATCGGGTATGAACTACCAACCGCGCTACAAGTGCGAGTTACAGATGGTGGAACAAACTTTGCTCTAGCTAGCGAAGTAACCGTTGATTTTGACATCACCAGCACACCTACCACGCCAACAGCTACAGGTCAGAGCATGAGCGTAGCAGATGATGATACCAGTGCCACTGGTTATGCTGAATCCAGTCTTACATTCGGTGACAGAGCTGGTGTCTATCAGGTCACTGCTTCCTCAACACATTCTTCTATTACCGTTGAGCCAACCTTCAGCGAAACCGCCGGTCAGCACTTCAGTCTGGTTGTCACTCAGCCAAGCATGTCGATTAATTTAAATGCCATCACAAATGCCAGCGATGTCGCTTCACCAACCATTACAGTCACGACCAACGCGGCCAGTTATAATGTGGCTCTAACACCGGATGTATGGCCGATTTCCGCCGCCTTTGACGAGATTCTGAACTGGGCTACAGCACTTGGCTTCGGTTGGGATCTTGATTCTGGTACAATTACAGCTTACTCAGAAAATACAGGAGACCCCGCAATCACAACTGTTTATACTTGTTCCGGTGACACCTGCCAAGGGAACAATGAAATTGACGTAAATATCGATGCCGCCGTTGATACCAGTGACGTACCGGGCGCGTATAGCAATACTCTGACTGTTAGTGGAGAATCAATATCATATTAATAAATACATATCTTAATTAATCGCATTAAAAGCGTCGGCATCCTCCTGTTACTAGTCCTCATGTCAGTTTCGGCATATTGCCTGTTGCCTTATGTTTATGCGTTGGATTCTGCAGTATTCATTTTGCCGGCTCCACCTACAAATGCCGTGGCGATTAACACGACTCTAACCGATGTCACGTTAACATGGGACGCTAGTATAAATGATCCAGCTAATGTTGCTTCATATACCGTTTTTATCAAAAAGGATACAGACCCAAGTTATCCGATTACACCCCAAATTACCAGAACCGATGCCCTCGCCAGTTATTCCGAAAACGTCACAGTAGAACCTAGAATTCTTTATAATTTTTTCATACGCACAAATGCCACGAATAGCTCTGTCAGCCAGGAAGAATGTGCCTCATGTAAAACAAATAACATTCTGCTCTGTGGAAACGGTGCAATAGACGCCTTTGTCGGAGAAATCTGCGATGGAATCCTTCTAAACGGTGCTGATTGTTTAGACTTTGATTTTATTGGGGGAGCATTGGGTTGTAATCCTGTTACCTGTCTTTATAGCTTCGCATCTTGTTCTATGGGTGGTGGTGGCAATCCAATTCCTGAGGATAACATAGCCCCCGATCCGGGAATATCGGTATCACCAGCCTACGCCAGTACTTCTCCGTTTTCGGTGACTTATTCAGGGGCAACAGATATCGGTGGTAGTGGACTTGCCTATGTAACTCTTTATGCCAAAAGAGGAACCGAATCATGGACCAATACTAAACTGGCTTCTCCCGGAGCCTCAGGCAGTTTCAATTTCGTTCCGGATCCAGAATACCCCAACGCCATTTATTATTTTGATCTTCAGGCCTTTGATAATCAGGGAAACCAGTCACCTTATCCTGACGACGCAGGAGATACCAGCACCATCTACGACACTCAACTGCCGACCATAGAAACAATCATGATTCCGGCCTCTTCCAGAACAGTTCCTATTGCAATTGCCTACGAAAATGCTGTAGATGTAGGCATTTCGGGACTCAAAAACGTGGAGCTATGGTACAAAATTGGGGAAGATGGCGCATGGATCAACTCCGGGCAGACCGATACGGCTACATCAACTTCCTTTAGCTTTACGCCGACAACATCCAATATTTACTATTTAGATTTGATTGCGGTAGATAATGCAGGCAATAGATCAATCGAAGTCACCGAAACATTGTTACCTTTGATGTATGACAAAGATCCGCCCACTTTTGAATCTGTTTTCACGAATGTCCCAACAGTCGACTCACCCATTGTTATCAAATACACAGGTGCAGTAGATGTCGGCCCCGCGGGGCTCAAAACACTGGATCTATGGTACAAAAAAGAGGCAGAGGGCACCTGGACAAAAACAGAGTTGAACAGTACTGCTCAGGATGGAACCTTTAATTATATACCTTCAGAGTCCAGCGGTACTTACTATTTTGCCATTGTACTAGAAGACAATTTTGGCAATATAACTGAAGATCCTATAGGAGACGGTTTAGCCGTCGTCATTTATACTGCTATACCTATTGTGGCAGTACTTAGCGATTTGCCTGATTTTGTTACAGTGGCGGATTCCGCCAATATTACCGTGGGTGGCACGGAAATCACTGCTTACAAGTATGCATTGGACACAGGTGATTATGGCGCAGAAACTCCGATTGAGGACCAGATTATTCTTAACAACTTAGATGCGGATATATACACACTGAGTGTTATCGGTATGAATTCTGTCGGTATGTGGCAGGATGTATCAAGTCCGACTACCTATTCATGGACCATAGAAACACCCGAACCAGCGGTGGCAGTACTCAGCACCTTGCCTTCAGTCATCACCGATCTGCCAACAGCCAGTATCACGGTGGGGGGAACAAACATCGTCGCATATAAATTAAAGTTCGACGCGGGCACTTATGGCAACGAAATCCCCGTAGACGACAAAATAAACCTATCCAACTTGTCAGTGGGATCACATACTTTAAGCGTCATTGGTAAAAATGATGTCGAAACATGGCAAAGCACTGACAGCTCCACCGCTTACTCCTGGCTGGTAATTCCGCCCGAAGAAGTAATCCCTCACTGCGATAACGCAGTACAGGATGCGGACGAGACAGGGATTGATTGCGGAGGTTCAAAATGCCAGGTTTGTCTTGAGGTACTTCTATCAGTACTGGCTAAACCAATGGGTCGCACTCCGCTTCCAGGAGTTTACCAAACATCAGGTATTGTACAACTATATTCCCCAATAGATGGGAATCTGATGAATTTCGCAGAAATCTCAATTGGTAGCATCGGAATCATGCAAACGCTGGTTAGGGGTATTAACGCCAATACATATAATATAGGTCTTAAGAGCAAAAATTATCTTCAGAAGATTCTTAGAGGGGTTGTACTTGAAGATAACAATCTCGTTAGAACACTCGACTTTACACTAGGAGGAACCTTCTTATTGCTGGGAGGAGATGTATATAATGACAACATAATCAATGCGTATGACCTTGCGCTAATGCTTAAGAACTACCTGTTAGTTGATGAATCTATTGATATGAATCTGGACGGTATAGTTAATGCGGCAGATATTTCTATGATTCTTAGGAACTATCAACTAAAAGGTGACTCCCCATAAAAAAGATATATAATAATCACGATGACAATTAAAAAAATAGCAAAACAATCGGCCATCCTCATAGCCATACTCTTGCTCGCAAATCAGGCAAGTTTCATTGCATTACCTGCATTGGGGGCGGGGATCGCGTCACTTTCTTTGGGGGAAGCAACTCTCAGAAAAGGATGTCCCGGAAGTATTCCGATTTATCTGGATACGCATAGCGAAACTGTATACGCAGCTGATGTTGCTATGACTGTAAGCGGAAACTCAATCGTAGACAGCCTGGCAGCCGGATCAATACTTCCCATGCAGACCTGCTCTGATTCTTCAGTACCAGGCATCATGCTATGTGGCGCCAGACAACCGGGCAGCGGTGCATTTGTCGGTCAGGGCGTCTACGGAACCATCAATATAACACCGAATGCCACAGGTATCCTGGGCATTAATTTCGACACTAGTTCCAGTAGTATAATCAATTTTGATATTCAGAATGTCTTGGGGGCAGTGACAGGCGCTACCTATAATGTAGATGACCGATTCAATGTCGAAGTGGACGGAACTGGATTCTGCAGTCCCGATACGACAAATCCGAACATCAGTGTCAATCCGTCAAACGGGCAGAACAATGTTCCTATTAGTACCTCTATCACATTGTCACTAAGTGACGATCGTGTGGGGGTTGATCTAAGTACACTTGCTTTCTCTGTTAATGGTAAGGCAATTGACACCTTTAGCTATACTAAAACCGGTGGTACCTACACACCATCAACCCCTTTTGAACTGGGTGAACAAGTGAGTGTCGAGGCCAGAGTGTGTGACATGGAATATAACTGTAAAAACTACAGTGGCAATTTTCGAACCACTCCACCCCCACCGGGACCGAATTGCGGCAACAAAACGGTCGATATTGGCGAAGAATGTGACGCGGGATACCAAACGGCCAGTTGCGATCGCGATTGTACATTAGTGGAATGCGGAGACGGCATAATCAATGACATGGCCGGTGAGCAATGTGATGACTTCAATTTGTATGGTGGTGATGGTTGTACCTATACATGTACACTGGAAGCACCTATTGATAATCTGATTTATTGCCCTGTTATAATAGAGGTCAAGGTTCCCACTCGCCCTGCCGCCGAAGAATTGGAGGAAGGAGAAGGAGATGAAGATGAAGATGTAGATGAAGAAAGAGATGAAGATGAAGATGAAGAAGAAGTACTACTACAGGAAAAAGATTTTGATGAAGCTGATTTTGCAGAAGCGGCCTCGGCCACAATCAGCGAGGTAGCACTTAGGGAAGCCGCTAAACCTGTTAGCATCACTCCATCAACACCGGAAAAAAAAGAAAAACTTGATCCATGTATCCTGAAATATGGTTCAGAAGGTGCCAGCCTTGATCACGACGGAGACGGACTTTCCGATAGAATGGAGTGTTATTCCGAAACGGACCCGAATAATGCGGACACAGACGGTGATACCTGTTTTGACGGGGAAGAAATAAACCGCTTCTATACCGATCCGCTAGTGGCTGACTGTTCCATCAGTGACTATGTCGAGGAAGATGTGCTGATTAACGATCCCAAGCCAAACTGGATACTAACAAGCATAGAAGTGTCCGGCACAACGCCCAGACGCTCTCTGACTGTTGGAATTACTGCCTTCCCAGCCATTCAGAAGCCCTTTTCTAAAGTGTTGACTCAATATCAGAAATTCCTAAATGTGCTCAATCGGGATGTGGATCCGGCCAATCTTGTGGCGATTCAGCAAAAAACCAGTGATACGACCGATTCCATCACTGAACTTCGAACATATATAAAAGACACTCAGGAATTCATAGACAATAATTCTGAAGACAACGAAGAACTGGCTTTCGAGATTAAACGAGTGACTACCTTTCTTAATGGCGGAACAGCCGCTGTGAGTAATGAAGTTAAGCAAGCAGAGGCTCGCTTTGAAGCACTCAAGAAATTTCAAACCCAGTCCATCTTCTTGGGCGAGGTAAACGAACTTCAAATTGTGCGCGTGGGTGAGACCACAACGAATGGATTCAAACTTGAACCAAAGGTAGAGCTTGAGGATGGAACATATGACCTGGTGGCTACAGCCAGCTTTGCAGACGGCGGAACCAAATCATCGGCACCTGTGCAAATTCAGTTAAGTTCAGGGTACAAGGTTGAGGTGCCCTATCCTCAGACCCTCGACGGGATACCTGTAGGGGTAGAAAAAATCGTCACTAAGAACCAAAGGCCTATACTTAGTGGCAGGTCGGTTTATGGAGCTATGGTTTTTGCAACATGGGAAAGTCTGGTTCTTGAATCATCCATCATTGCAGACTCTACCGAGGGTAATTTTGACGTTCAGCCACCACGTAACCTGGAAGCCGGAGATGAACACACGGTTACCATGTACGCGGTAACCGAGGTGAACGGGAACTTAATACGCTCTAAAAGCAGAAGCGTAGATTTTATAGTTGAAAAATCAATCGAGTTAAGCATTGTTAGCACTGCGATCTACATCATCATTATCCTAACTCTGCTTGCGCTCCTGGCATTTGCTGTGGATAATGGAAAAAAGAAAAGAAGAGAAGAAAAAGAAAGGGAAAGGGCTAAGGAAAGGGCGAGGGGAAGGGCTAAGGAAAGGGCGAGGGAAAAAAAGTCGGGAAAATGATTGTTTTGAATATAAAATCGTGACATAATACAAGTAATACGTAAATAATTCTATCAATTTTCATTACCACTTAACAAAATAAAAAATGAAAAACAGAAAAATCCTTTCAAGGTTTTTAGTATCGACTCTCATTGTCGGTATATTTGGGTTAGTTGTAGTCACCAACGTTTTGGGGGCTAGCGACCCAGAAACCCAAACCGTCATAAGTAACATGGTACCAGCTTGGGACACACATACAGCTGAAAGCTGGACGCAAGCATATATAAGCGGTGATGCATCAACCGATGCTCGCAATTCAAGTTCGACCACATACCCTACCAATATAGGTACAGATGTGGTATTTACAGCCACAGCAGACGATCCTAACGGCGATGAATACTATTTAATAGTTTGCACCACTGATGCTGTAACGGAAGGTGCCGGAAGCCCTTGGATTCCCACCTGCGATGTAACTACAGTCTGCACCAGTAGCTCTACCACCGATGAGACTGCAGCTACCTGTAGTAAAACCACCACAGGGGCAGCAGAAACAGTCGATTGGTACTCCTTTGTATGTGATAATAACTCGGACACTATATGTTCTACTAAATCCAACACCAGCCAGGGTCAAGCAGTGGATGAGACTAATGGAACTCCGACCCTACATGGTTCTCCATATCACCAAAACCACCGTCCAACCTGGGCCACTAAGACCATTACTGATTCGGGTGGCGGCACCATTGCACCAGGCGACACTGTTAAGTTCGAAACGGGAACAGTAACAGATGGTGATGACAACACATCATCAGACACGGTATCTTTGTACATCTGTAGTGGCGAATCAGATCAGGGGGGCGTTAGTGGAGGTTTTAACGATCAGACTCTTGCATGCATGAGCGGTGGCACCACTCTTTGTAGCCTTACAGCTCAAGCCGATGGAACCACCCTTACCTGTGACGATGGCGTAAATGCTATCGTTTCTATTCCCACAGCACATGCTACCGATTACGGAGTAGAATTCTACGTAATAGACAGTCACGGCTTTATGGCTACTACAACTGCTGCTCAGGATTTCACAGTAATCGATGTAGCTCCTGTCTTCGGATCTTACAATACAGATGATGTATTTGTATTTTCTGTTGGAGCTTCAAACGAAGTTACCCGTGCAGTAACCTTTACCGACGACAACGGTGATGGCGACCCAACACTGATTGACGTAGTATTTTTTGAAGATACCGAGGAAAGTGATGCTTGTGGCGCAGATGAACAAAACTGCTATCGCTTCGACAACGAAGCTCTTCCCGGTGCCGCCAACTGTACCATCAGTGACCGCAGTGGCGCAGGCAGCGGTAAAACAGCTACAGGTACAGATAACAGCCTGAGTGTCTCCTGTGATTTCACAGTAGAATTCAACGCCAGTTGTGGAAAGGTGCCAGCAGGAGCGGAATGTGATGCGGATGGTACAGCAACCGAGAACTGGGAGATGAGCGCAACAGCCACCGATGGGCTAGGAGATGCAAATTTCACAGATTCTAATGTAAATTCTGTAATCCCTGCCTCAAATGGAATTGGTATTGCCGAGGCAACTATCGACTACAGTACTGTTGCGCTTGATACCGATTCAAACAGTGACATTACTACTATGCAGAACCTGGGTAATCAGATTCTTGATGTGCTGCTTAGCGGTACCAACATGATCATATCCGGTTATGGTGGTTCTAGCTGTGCTTCCGACACCGACTGTATCATTGCCGCTCAACAGAAGTTTGACGAAAGCAACAATGTTAACTTCGACTGGTCCACCGTTGGTGACGTGCTTATCACCGCAGCACCGGGTGCCGGTGACGAAGCTCAGGGTTGTTTGAACCGCGACATGGCTGTAAGAGCCGTCGCTGCTACAGGAACTGAGGATGAAGTCATAAGTTGGGTCATCCACATACCTGCCGTACAGCAATCAGGTTCTTACACAGGTACAAACACTTTTGCCGCTTCAGCTAAAGCCGCCAACATTTGTACTGGTACCCTGTACTAGTTCTGAACTAAAATAATTTAATAATCCAATGCAAATGAAGACGAACAAACTTCTCAGTTCATTGCTTGCAGTGTTCGCTGGAATTGTCCTTTTTGCTCCCAGTCAGGCGTTGGCCGCAGCATTCGGTGTTTCTCCGCCATTGATTGAAAACGAGACACTAATACCCGGCTCCAATTTCGTATACACTATCAATCTGAGCTCTAACGGCCTTTCGAAAGAAATGATTGTTAATACCCGGTTCGAAGGCGATCCGGAAATCGCGGAGTGGCTGACAGTAATAAATAAAGACAGCCTTGTTATGGGCACGGGTAAAAGCAATGTCCCCATGGATGTGAAGGTTAGTGTACCCGTAAATGCTAAAGTGGGTGATTACAAGGGTAACCTGAGCATTAATATTGCACCTAAAAGTGGTAATACTAATGCAGTCGCTGTCCTTTTGGGGGGAAATGTAAGAATAAAATTGGCCGTTGTTGATTACGATGTTACCGATTACTGGGTGCAGACAATAAGCGCCGACACAATTTTAGAAGGGCAGGCTGTAGATTTAAAAATCACCATCAAGAACCTCGGAAACACAATCGTTGACAGTATTAAGACCAATATTTCTCTTACCGACATTAAAACCGGAACAAAAGTAGCCAGTGGCTCAGCTGATGCTTTAAATATAGGCATTCAGCCTCAGTCCATGGGCGACGCTGTATTACCCATCATGATTCCGGGATTACAGCCAGGTATCTACTGGTTGGATATTGTAGCCTTTAAAGGCGGCAAATCCACTTACGAGAACCGGCTTCATCTTACGGTAGAGCCTTCAGCCATCAGCAATGCCTTACATACGGCCGTTAGTGTCGTTCAGGACGATGGAGATATGGTTAGGCAGGCAGCCCCAACTGACATATTAAGGCAATCAGGTTCACAAACTGACATACAAACCAGCGTTAGGGTGCGAGCACCGCTCACCAACCAGCTTATTGTGGTGGTGATCGCTATGCTCCTTGTTCTTACTGGTATTACTGTAAAAATTTATACCGTCCTCAAAGAAAAGAGACGATAAAAGTTCTTCAACATCATTAAACTTAAAAATCCCCCAGCCAAAGCTGGGGTTTTTTGTGTAAAGACCATTGAAATTAATTGCAATTTGTGATATAATCAAGAGATACAAAAACTAAAAAATCCAATAACCGTATCCAATTTTAATGAAAATCCCTCGCCTTAGTCACTATGTGGTCATTTTCGCACTTATAGCCATGTCTGTAAGTATGTTTTTGAATGTTCCCACCTCCAATGCAGGATTTGGCACGTCTCCTCCACGAGTGAAGAATGACCATATGCTTCCAGGTACCTCTTTTTCAGAGGTCATAAATTTAAGCCGAAGTGACACGGACAAAGCAATGCAAATCGTACCACTTATCAGAGGTGACGAGCAGTTGGTAAAATGGATTACAATTCCGGAGCAAAAAGATCTAATAATGATGGTGGGGCAATCTAAATTACCCATGAAAGTCACTATCGATGTCCCCGAGAATGCCGCACTCAAAAATTATCGTGGCAGTATCTATATCACTCTCTCAGCCTTAAAAGATGATAATTCTTTGGAGGGTGGCGAGGTGGGCATTGCTTTAGGTGCGAATATCAACGTGGACATAACCGTGGTTGGCGATAAAGTTGTAGATTATTGGATTAAATATATATCAAACGATTCTATACAAGAAGGATATCCCTTAAGTTTGAAAGTACAAGTTCAGAATCTCGGTAATACCGAAATCAGAAATATTGAAGGTCAAATTGATATATATAATAACCCACAAAAAGAGATTCTGGATTCTTTCCCGCTTGTTCCATTAGATAATCCCCTTTTGCCCGATGATACCAGAGTATCCAGAATGACATTCGAGGATATTATATTGGACGCTGGGGAATACGTTTTGATTGCCAAGGCATTCAAAGATGGAGAGGTCGTGTACGAAAATCGCATGGTACAAAAGATAATCGCAAAAGTAGTTCCTGTCATCACCCCTAAAGATACTATCAGTACTAAGCCATCGTTGCCAGGGAGCGCAGAAAAGTCGGATATTATTCAGGTTCCGGTTGCAGATATGAGGCCAGTCGCTCCAGTTGCCACTGAGGCGAACAGTATATATCTCATTTTCGGACTAGCCGGACTTGGTTTTGGATTAGTTGGTCTTATAGGGATTATTATAGTTCTTATTATTGTTTTGAAGAGCCAAAAGCGTATTCCACAGCAAGTCGAAACCACACATTATGGCATTCCTAATCAGCTTGCTTCGAATCAGCCTGTTCAAACACCACCCCCTGTTCAAACACCACCCCTGAAAAAGCAATTTAATGATAAAATAGAGCCAAGAAGTTTAAATGAAGAAGGTAATACTACTATTAATGCAGAAAACCAAAAATAAAAAAACTTTTTCACAGTTTTTAGCACCAGCTTTTGTAGCCGGTATTTTTGGTTTTTTACTTATTGCAAGCGTCTACGCCGATACCTCAGATACGCTGGATATAACAATTAATGTTGCTAGCTTTGTCCCTTCTGTTGGTACGCCCACAGATAACGGTTCAAGTACAGCCACTCCAACCAATGTAAACACCAACGTAACCTTCACGACCACTGCAACAGACCCTAATGGTGACAACTACTGGTTGGCTATCTGCAAAACAGGTGGAACAATTACACCAGATGGCGGCGGAGGGGCACCCACTTGTACGGCCGGCAATTGGTGTATTAGTACATCCGCAGTTTCTGGTAATGGCAGCACCGAAAATTCTTGCACCTACGAGGCTCAGCAGGCTGACGCAATGTCAAATAGCTGGGTGGCTTATGCCTGTGACGACAACGGTAGTGGCAGTTCATGTTCCGCGGCTTCTACTGGCGATTCCCCATTTAATGTAAATCATCCGCCTGTCATTGGTACCGTAGCTATAGGCCCTTCTTATGGTTCCACAGCCAGTGTTGACCCAGGCAACGGAAGTACGGGAGCGGTCTACTTCCGAGTAGGTGTCACCGATCCCGATAGCGAATCCCCACAGGATACAATAGACATGTATGTCTGTTCTAACGCCACCACAAGCTTTAATCCAACTACGGGAACCTGTACGGGTGGCACGCTATATTGCAGCGTTACAGGTGTAACCACTGGCACCAATGCCGAATGCACGGATAGTAATCTTGCTCCCATCCCCACTCCCCACGCATTAGGTGGAAGTGCCAATGATGTCAAAATTTATCTCAGAGACAACAGCAGCACAAAACTGCAAGACAACGGAACTAATAATGCTCAAACTTACGAAGTAACAGACGTAGATCCAACAATCGAAAGTTTTAATATAGGCCAAAATCCTCTAATTCCATCGGCAGGAAGCTCAGTTGTACAATCTTATACCGCAACGTTAAGAGATAACAACGGCTATGCCGACATAGAATCGGCCTTTGGCGCCATTTACGACAGCGCCACGCATACCCTCGCCGACGGCGCTTGCGATACCGCTAACGAACTCGATTGTTATGATACAGCCGTCTGCGATTTATCCGGCGGAAGTAGTTCCACTGTAACTGTTACTTGCGGAGGAACCGGCAATGTCCTCACTACATGGTTCAATATTCAGCCAAGTTTAACCTGGAAGGCTCATGTGAGCGCGGTTGGTGCATCTACATATAGTCTTGCCACAGAGGGAGACTTTACGGTTAATGCACTGAATGCCATCAATATCGATGAAACCACAATTCCATACGGCACTGTGGCACTTGGTGGTACTTCCGCTGCACAAACCACCACAATGCAGAATGCGGGTAATATAATTACCGATGTACTGATTCAGGGCGATCTTATGGTTTCAGGTGGAAATAATATTGCGAGAGCTCAGCAACACTGGGCACCATCATCCAGCTTTACCTGGGGCACTGATGACTACGCCCTGCTTGAAACTGCGTCAGTTGGCACCGCCGCTGCTGGCTGTTCAGATCGCACGATTGCTGTAACGACGGATCACACCACCTACACGACTTCCGAGATTTACTGGAAGATAAAAATTCCCGCCGTGCAGAAATCAGGAAGTTATACTGGTAAAAACTACTTTTCTGCTACACCAAACGATTGCAGTGGTGGAATATAAGCGCAAACTGACATAATGAGAAACAAAACACTAATTGGCTCACTGGTTACATGCATACTCATAACTCTGTCTGTGAGCATGTTTTCGAATATTCCTACTTCCAGTGCGGCTTTTGGCTCATCCCCACCATGGGTAAAGAATGACCATATGCTTCCGGGTACCACTTTTGAGCAAATTGTCTATTTAAGCAGGAATGATACAGAAAAAGCAATGCAGGCAATAATCAGGATTACAGGCGACGAAGAGTTGGTCAAATGGATGGAAATCACAGATGAAGATAGTCTGATTATAGAAAAAGGTCAGTATAATTTACCCATGAAGGTAATTGTTGACGTTCCAGCGGACGCCACACTAAAACAATACACTGGTGGCATTTTTGTGACCCTTTCAAATATAAAAACTGACACGACCTTGGAAGGCGGAGAGGTTGGAATTGGGCTTGGAGCCCATATTTCAGTCGATATAACGGTAATCGGAGACAGTATCACCGACGACGAGATCAACTCAGTCGTTGTGGAAGCACAGGAAGAAGATGACGAAATCAAGTCAGTCCCTGTAGATGAACAGGGGCAAGATAATTCTTCTTCCGAAGTCGCACCGGTGACTATCTCAGATAGTGTTTTTATTAAAGATCCTCAGGTGATCGAAATGAAGAATGAAGCGGATACAACGCTGTTTACCACCATGACTGACCATTGGTCAAATAGCTATTATCTCATTTTCGCCATGCTCGCACTTGTTTTGGTTTTAGTGTTATACATTCGGCATCCATAATTTTATTCGTTTGGCAGAACTACAACTTTAAACCGAATTCAGCTAGAATAAAAAAGCTTCAAAAGAAAAAATGACATACTATGTTCTTACAATCATTGGATTCGCCGCTCTGTATTTTCTTTTTAAGGTATATTTGACCAATAAACGAAGTCACTACAATCGCAATCTGCCTTCGGTTGTTCTGCGTGTGGCGGTTTCTAAAACCAATGAACGAGGGCCAATCGTGGCTGAACAGATCTTTTCAGCCATACATGGAATCAAAAGTAACTATAGCTTCCTAAACTTTATGGCTGGTGAGACCGTACCAAGAATCAGCCTAGAAATCGCTAATGTAGGAAACAAAATCCAATTTTTCATTTGGGCACCACGCAAATATAAGAATGTAATCGAAAGCCAGATTTACGCGCAGTACCCTGACGTAGAAATCGAAGAGGTTGAAGATTACACGAAGCAAAATTTTGACGTTTTCCAGGATAAAGCTGAAAAAGAAAAAATAGTTGAATTAGGCGGACCATCCAATCCGGAAAATCTGCCTGCCGTTTATAAGGGGAGCAGCGACAAAGATACGCGTTACGCGGTGACTGCTGAACTAAAACTGGATGAAGCAGAAATTTATCCCATTAAGCGCTACTCTCAGTTCGAGGATAAGCTTACAAGGCTAGCCACAGAGCCTTTAGCCGGCATAACCGCTACTCTTTCTAGGCTGAATGCAACAGATGAGCAGGCCTGGGTTCAAATTACAATGGAACCTGTTGGTGACTGGTGGAGAAAAAGGGGACTTAAATGCCTCAAAATCGTCAGCAACGGCCTTTTTGACAACGTCTTCTGGCTTCATAAGCTTGCTACAAAGGTCTATTTGGTCAGAGGTTTTTGGAAGAGACTATTCCTTACGCCTGTTTTTATGCTCTTTTGGATTCTGAGGGCAGGCAGAATTGGTAGCCTGGACACTAAAAGCAGTTCCGACCAGGATCTTGCGGAAGAAGTGTCCCGCACTCACGACCGTGAAGACCCGATTTCCGCGGCGGTCGACAAGGTAACAAGGCTTACTTTTGGTTGTAATCTCCGTATCATTTACATTCCTCGCAGAGAGAACATTGATTTAGCCGAAGTTAAACTCAATGAGATTGCAGGAAGCTTCAAGCAATTCAATCAACCCAATCTAAACAGCCTGCACGTCAGTCGGCTTAATTCGGCTAACAGCCAGATTCTCAAGCGCTTTCAACAGCGCGCAGTCATCGACCCCATGATGCTGAATGTGGAAGAGCTAGCCACCCTTTATCACATGCCTTCCATCGAGGTGGGAACACCCAACATCTTTTGGGTCAGTTCCCGCAAGCTTGAACCGCCTCATAACCTACCCTTACTTGGCAGCGTACCCGACAACAAATTGACCATCATCGGTGAGACCAACTTCCGTGGACACCGTGAAAAATTTGGAATCAAGGATGTAGACCGCGGAAGACACATATATATCATTGGTAAAACCGGTATGGGTAAAACAGTTTTGCTCGAAAACATGATCCGTTCGGACGTAGACCGCAACAAGGGTTGTGCTGTTATAGATCCGCATGGAGACCTGGCTGACGCCGTCATCGACTTTATACCCCCACATCGCACCAACGACGTGGTGATTTTAGACCCATCGGATGTAGCTCATCCTTTTGCTTTCAACATGTTGGAATATACAGAGAACGCCAACAAACGAAATCTTATGGCTTCAGGTCTTCTGGGTGTTTTCAAAAAGATGTATGCAGATTCTTGGGGCCCACGCCTCGAGCACATTCTTCGTAACTGTTTGCTCGCACTTGTGGAATACCCTAATACTTCGATGCTCGGAATAATGCGCATTCTGGTCGACAATGAATACCGAAAAAAAGTCGTTTCCAGTATTCAGAACCCCATGGTAAAAAGTTTTTGGGTCGATGAATTTGGCAAATATCCGGACCGTCAACGAGTCGAGGCAATTTCTCCGATTCAGAATAAAGTTGGACAATTTTTAAGCTCTCCGATGATTAGAAATATCGTCGGACAGGTCAAGTCTACGGTCAATATCCGATTTATGATGGACAGTGGAAAGATTATTATCGTCAACTTGTCCAAAGGTAAAATCGGTGAAGATAATTCCTCGCTTCTTGGTTCTATGCTTATCACCAAATTCCAGTTGGACGCCATGAGTCGTGCCGACGTGGATGAAAAAGATCGAAAAGATTTTTATCTGTATGTGGATGAGTTCCAGAACTTTGCCACCGACGCTTTTGCCACAATCCTTTCTGAGGCCAGAAAATATAAATTGAATCTGGTCATGGCCAATCAGTATGTAGCGCAGATGCCTGAAGAAGTTCGCGATGCCGTTTTTGGTAACGTAGGTACGAGCCTCTGTTTTCAGGTTGGCTTTGATGACGCTGAATATTTCTCCAATCAGTTCTCCGAAGAAGTTCTTCCAAACGACATCATTTCTCTGCCAAAATACAATTGCTACACAAAACTGATGATCGATGGCATGCCATCACCAACATTCTCCATCGCTACACTTCCTTCTCCCACGTTTGCTGGTGAACCGGATCGCCATGAAAAAATCGTCCGCCTCTCGCGTGAACGTTATTGCCGTCCGCGTGAAGTCGTAGAAGAAAAAATAGCCAGATGGGCCGATACCAGAAAATTGGAAGAGGGTAAAAAAGAGGCTTACAAGAAAAAAGGAGAAGTAAGGAAAGCACCTGAGAAAACGGAAGCGAAGAAAGAAGACGTAAAAAAGGAGGCGAAATCTGAAGAGAAGAAAGAGGAGAAAAGGCACCACTCAAAACACAGAAATCCCAGATAATAAACATTATGCGGGGGCACTTTGAATAGTTTGAATACAATCGTTCTTTCTGCTAAAATCAAATCCATAACAAAATGTCCATGGCCAAGTTCTATTTGCTGATTGCCACCGTTGCTTTCTTCGATCTAATGGCGATTCTTGCGGGTAAAATGTCGCTCATAACTGGAAAATCATTTTACATTGCTCTGTGTGCTCTTGGTTTTGGAATCGCCGGATACTTTTTTGCTCTTACTCTGAGGTACGAGGATGTGGCCATCGTGAATGTCTTGTGGATTGCACTTTCCATCATTCTGGTGGCACTGATGGGTCATTTTTTCTTTAAAGAGCATCTGTCTTCGACAAGCATTTTAGGTATGGCAGTCATCATGCTTGGTGTTGTTATTTTAAACTTACGATGAATAAACAAGTTATAGGAATCATTGGCGGGCGCGGAAAAATGGGTAATTACTTTGCGGATTTTTTCGAAAGAAATAAGTACGAAGTACTAATCAGTGACCAACGAACAGAACTTTCCAATAAAGAAGTCGCCAAAAAATCGGACGTAGTGATCATCTCAGTCCCCATCGATCGCACGGAAGAAGTAATTACGGAAGTCGCCCCTCACGTCAAAAAATCAGGACTTCTTATAGATTTAACCTCGGTGAAGACGATGCCGATGGAAAACATGAAAAAGACAAAGGCATCCTATCTTGGTTGCCATCCTCTTTTCGGTCCAACGGCCAGCATCCATGGGCAAATCGTAATTCTATGTTCGGGCAGGGGAGTGATATGGCACAGGTGGCTAAAGAATATATTAGAAGACAATGGTGCCATTGTTCGTGAACTCACACCTCAAAAACACGATGATCTGATGGCTTACATTCAAACTCTCACGCATTTTTCTCACATTGCTCTGGCTGACACACTCAGAAAATCCGGTATTCCAATCAAAGAGTTCATAAAATATCCCAGCCCCGTCTACATGATGGAGCTCTACATGATGGGCCGCATTTTAAATCAGGATCCAAAACTCTACGCGAACATTCAGCTTTCCAATCCTGCCAACATAAAGGTAGTAGGATCCTATTTAAGAAGTTGCCGCCAATTGGCCGAGACAATAGAAGGAAGGAAATTCAGCGATAATGTTAATTATTTCAAAAAGAATGCTGAATATCTAAGTCATTTCAGCACACTCGCCATGGAAGAAAGTGATCGCCTGCTCAAGTACCTCAAGTTGCCTCAAAAATCCAGGCTGTTCACTAACAATATTAAACCAAAAGCCTCAGATATCGCAGTTCTTGGACCGGTAAATTCCTTTTCCGATATGGCCCTGAAAAGATTTATGCAAAAGGAAAATCCATGGTATACCCATTCCATTACCGATGTCTTTGAGCTAGTGGAAAAAGGAAAGGTAAAAGCCGGGCTGATACCGCTCGAGAACAGTTCAACCGGATACGTAAGAGAATCTCTGGATGATCTTTATGACAATAACGTTCATATAGAGCGGATAACCGGACTTCCGATTAAGCTTGCTATGGTAAGCACAGTCAGTTGTCCGATACGGAAAGTTAAAACAGTCTATTCTCATGCTCAGGCCCTTTTGCAGTGTCGCCAATTTCTTAAAAAGAACTGCCCGGATGCCGCTCTGGTACCTATGTCCAGTACAACAGCCTCTTTGGAGCGTATGTTCAACGAAGACAAAGAGGGTACGGTGGCAATCGTTTCGCCGATGGCAGTTGAAACCTACAATCTGAGGATTATCAGGGATTCCGTTCAGGACGATAAAAACAATACAACTTATTTTGCGTTGATTAAAAAAGGCCCCGCAGAAAAAATTGATGCTGAGGCCAAAAAAACTTCCATCGCTTTTCACTTCAAAAATGATTCACCCGGTTCATTAAACGCTGTTTTACAGACTTTTGCCGAAGCGGGAATAAATCTAACCAGAACCGAGTCCCGACCCAGTATCAGAATTTCTGGTAACTACGTATTTCATATTGATTTTGAGGGAAGTGCAGTCAGCGAAAAGGCTATTACAGTTTTAAAAAGCATCAAAGCTAAAGTAACGAAGCTAAAAGTATTGGGGAGCTACTAAGCTTAAACTTAACTACTCGAGGTCTAATATTAGTGCGTAACTCAGTCGAAATTGCCCAACGAGTCCAGACTTAATTCCTAATGAAGAGGTTTAAGGTCTTTGGTGTTTACGATAGGCCAAAAAATCGTGGTAGCCATCCATAAACTGCTCAAGCAATTTATCTCTGATTTTACCAGTGATAGGGAGTTTCTTTTTTGATATGCCATCGTCGAGGGCACGGTGAACTGCATCAAGTATTGTGAGCTGATCATCACTCTTGTTAAGCTCCTGCTCGATAACGAATGCTACCCCTTGTCGCACCCTAAAAACCATCGTCTTTGGATCTTTGTCATACTCAAGACTTAAGTTTAGAGCTTCACTAGGGATATTATTAGTCATAGTCAGGAGGCTTAAAGTCCTATTTAGGAAGCTGACTCAATTTTAAGAAATAGCTCATTCCTATTTTCACCCTGAACATTGGTCAGTTCGACACGTTTCAGTTCATCGAAATTAGAACGAATCTTTTTAGTGCGGCCTTTGTAGAGGCGCATTTCTATGGTTCCACCCCACTCAATGTGAATGAGCTTAATATGGACATAATCGTAATTGTGATTTAGCACCTTAATACGAAGTCCAGAAGGCTCATGGTAGATGAAGTCCATATCACATGCACCAAATGTACCGTCATTAACCGTCTGATCACTGCAACCGGCGTAGTCTCTTTCACCTTTTATTACCGTAGTAGTGTATTTATCAGAAAATCTATATTTAAGTCGTGACCAGAGTCCGCGAGTATGTTTGGCAACTATCACAATCTCATCACCGACATTAGACATTTCAGCAAAGTCCTTCTTAAAATAAAGTGTAGCGGTAATACAGTCACTCGCCGCAACAGAAAGGTTACGTTTGTAGATGCTGTTGATGGTCAGATTTTTAACATCCAAAGTAAAACGAACACGCTCACGTTCCGTGTTGCAAATTTCAACTTCGCCTACTACTCGGCTGTCTTTTGTTTCAATCACAGCTGACTTAATACGAATAGGCTGATTATTGTCTGCCAAAACGGCGGGGGCAAGTACCACAGCAAGGATAAGAACACTTATAAATCGTGCAAATTTGGACATAAAATGAATCAATTAGTTGATTGGGGGTTTATTTTAGTATGCTAATAGTATTATGTCAAGGCTTTCCGTATTTTATTCATAAAAAGCTATCGGTTTTTGACAACATACCTATATGTATGCTAAAAATTAAAGGAATAAATATAAAAAAAGTACGTGATAAAGGCCGTAAAAAATCTGAAGTATTTTCTCCTGACTCTTGGGGCTCTGAGCCTTATGGTCTTTTTGGTACCTCAGACTTTTGCAGTTGATGGTGATTTGTACTCACAGATCAAAATGTACGATACAAATGCGGTTCCGAACGGTAAAATCGATCGATTTGTTGTTGAGATAGTTAATTCTGCTCTGACTCTGGCTGAAGTATACAGTCTAAATGGCTGGCAGGTGCTGGTAGGAGGAGCTTCTGTTACTATAAGTTCTGTAGTAATTACTAGCGCTGACAATGCTAATCCAGTGGTACTCCAAGTTAATCTTGACGAGACTGACACAGATCTTACAGTAGATACGCTAAATGCAGGCCTTGAGCTTAGTTATACAACGGTTGGTATTACGAATGGCACTGATGTAGATACAGGAGCAACAGAAATTATTGCCATTTTAACCGGTGATAGCGGGTTTACAGAAGAGCTTGATATGGCTGCACCAGTTTATGTTGCCTCCACCACCCTCGATGAAGATGGTGATGGAACAGTGGATTATATAATGGTGGAATACTCCGAGCCAATTCTTGATTCAACTGTGGACGTGGGTGGTGCTGACTTTGAAGTGGGTATCGCCAATACAACAGCCGGCAACATTACAGAATCCTTCACTTCCGGCCAGCCAGTCGGATTGGATACTCCTAACGATCAATATATCTACATAGGGGTAGCCGATGGCACTGAGAACATTCTTGCAAATAAAACCGACTACACTCTTATGGTTAAGCAGGTGGCTGGCATAAACGATACAAATAGCAACACTTTAGCTTCATTTACTGACAAGACTTCCACTGATGGAGTTGCCCCTGTCTATATTGCCTCCACCACC
>SDBT01000606.1_pt1 | contig 57786 bp, 87 predicted proteins | sample 2277101 | NCBI WGS metagenome assembly SDBT01 (sample SAMN10404973, study PRJNA504765) | marine sediment metagenome | isolation source: marine sediment core GS10_PC15, 103 cmbsf | place: Arctic Ocean: Southern Knipovich Ridge | collected 2010 | reverse complement strand
TCTACTGCTAAGTATTCTGTTTCTGTAGCAGACCCAACACCACGAGTTGTAAGTAACACAAGCCCCGGTGATGTTAGAAAATCAATTTCATAGAATTCAATAGGTTCTAGTAATGGTGGTAGTGACGCTGAAAACAAATCATGCGGCATACGAGATACCCGTGTCCACGATAACGAAATGTTATCAGAACCATCACGAACAGCGATAGGATTAGTAGGAGCGAATGGTTGTAGTGTTCGACTAAAAATCGTTTGCAATACAGCCGGAACAGTAGCAATAACATTCCCTGTAGATACTGCTTTGTATTGCCGATCCGCACCAATGTCTGCTAGTGTTAGTGCTTGGAACTTTAACGTTGTTGCATCCAACACAACGAATCTATCATTAGTTACCGCATGTGTATTGGTATCATTATCAGTACCACGTAACCCACGCAACAAACCACTAAGGGTATATGTACCATCTACTTCAAGAGTTGCAGTAGTAAATCCAATTACTTCATTAGCAAGTAATGCGATATTTTGTCCATTGAGAACATCTAGTTGTGATACTGATACTAATGCACCATTCAACATTTCGATATTAACAGTATTCACATTATCAAATACACCTACTACCCCATCTGCTAATTGATCCGTAGCAGCACCTATATTCCCTTCATCGGGTATGGTAGTACGTAACTGGAATGATGTACCCGCATCTCGTGAATCTAATAGCTGCGCACCATTCCATACAGCAGTTTTTGGAAAAGCAGCAGTCGCATAATACACACCTGGTGTAAGTACATCACTTGCACGGAATGGTGCTACATCAATCATATGTAACAACAAACTCGGAGGGGTATATGGTAGTGGTGCGCTTCCCGCAGTAGGGTCTTCCGATGCAGGATCATAAAGATTAGTAGTATTAGTTTGAATAACTCCCTTGATCTGTACTAGGAAGTTATCACCAATATCTACCTCAGATACAAGTATGGTAAAGTTTTCACCATAAGCAGGAACAAAGAGTTTGTCCCCTTCCTGTATACCTATATATGATGGTGGTAGTTGTAACTCTACCGCTTGTCGTGTTGCCCAAGGTGTGTACAACTCACGTTGTGCAATTGCGCGTGCTTGATCCGCAGTAAACACTATTGGAATATCAAACTTTAGAACGTTGTCAAAATCCTTATCTTGTCTACGTTCACGTTGCGACCCACGTTGTAAATCTAATGCAGGATCAATGTATTGTACATCTACTTCGGATGGTAGTACACGATCATGGGAATCATTGATTTTTAGTATATCAGGAATCTCCGCACCAAACTCATGTGCTGCTAAGTCATTCTCAATAATGGTATGTTCATCTTCACAACCACGAGAGAAGAATACTAGCTTACCATCTGTTTCTCGTAATACTACATCGTAACCTGTCATAATAGGTACTAGTGTACCCGTACCCGGTTGCGGTCCTGAGATTACATAACCACCTAAATTAGCGAATGCTTCTTGACCTTCCCCACCAGGTGAACCCGGACCAAATCCACATATTGAATCAACCGCTTTTGTTACATCAAAGTCACTAGGCGACAAGTCGTGACGTTGTACAATTCTATCAATTGCAGATGCAGCGGTGATGGTAATATCTGCTTTGATTTCAAATGTGAAATTAGGTATACGATTACCATACTGAGTAAGTGCTAAGTCTTCAACAACGATATAGGCTAGTCCCAAGTATGCAGGAATAACACCTGCTGCTGCTGGGTCTTCAAAACTAGCAATAGTAGGATCAACAGGTTGTGAACCTTCATCGGGGTGTCCTAATAGTATGTTAATACCTGTTGCCATTTCGGGCGTTAGTTGTGGAAATGTTTGGTTGATAGTAACCGAAGCACCCGCTGCTTCAATTGATCCATCATTGTCTACTATTATAAAGTTTTCGCCTACTTCTAATACTTCAAACGTTCCGTTATTTTCAGAGTCTACAAACCCTGTAATAGTAACATCATAACCAACACGGAATACTGATAAGTCAGTAGACACTGAATTGATACGTTGATGATCTATTAAACCCGAGGGACTAAAACTAGGAGGAGTATCTACTGATAAATCAGTGACGGGTGTAGGGACTCCTACAGAGGGAGTATTGTCATCTTCATATAGCATATCACCATTTACCCATATCTTCGATACAGAGTCTATCAATCCTTCACACATTCCAATAGCTACAGACTGGAAATATGAACGTATGATTTGTTGTGGGGGCGCTGATGACCCACCACTACCACCACCAGATGAACCTTTACCACCAGCACCGAACGTAGTAGATACTTCTTTGTTTGGACCTAACCAAATAAGAGTACCTGCTAAACGGCATTGTGGACCTTGACAAAACTTAGTAGGGGAACCCTCGGAACCTGATTGTATTTCGTGAGTGTCTAAGCGTGGACCGTCTACGGGTTCATCAGGAAACAGTAATGGGAATAGAAGTTCATTATCTATAATACCGCCAATGACGCCACCAAGGGAAGCACCTAATGGTCCTAATGTTACAGACCCTACAATACCTAGAACAGCACTAGCCATTAGATGTAACTTCCTTGAAATCGAATACTTGCATTAGGCGATTATCCCATGCTTTTGTATAGCGTGTTTCGATTACATTATCAGAACCTAAGTGTGCTTGAATCAAACCATAGTCCGTAAAGATAGCTATGTGTTGTGCTTTATCTTTTTGTTGAGTCCAAAACATTCCAATAGATGCAGGCTTAATAATATCTACTGCATCCATTTGTTCATATAGATTATTGTCCAAAGTACCATTCGGTTCTAAGGGGTAACCTACTACGTCTTGTAACTGAAAGCCCATTTCCTTAGCTACACATACAAGTAAACCAATACAATCAATACCCACACCGATTACACGTCCTTGATGGTGCCACGGTGTACCTACATACTTCCGAGCAATTGCCATTACTTGCAAGCGTAACGGTGTGGTTATTACTTCCATTAGGCGACAGCTTCTACTATTACTGTATTAGTGTCAAATTCAATATCACAATTAGTACAATAGTACATATATGTATAAGACCATATATCCCCTGGTATATTATCTGGTAAGGGTACTTTTGCAGCTATACACATCAAGTCACACAATGGGCATTCTTTAGCACGATTATCCATTAGGTGTCTTCTTTGATCGTAGGGATTTGTCCGCACCTGGCATGAATGGGTATCCACCAAAGTGCGGACCATTAGTAAATCTAACGTTGCATGTATTTAGGATTTTGTCACAACCCGGTTCAATATCAAACGTGTCACCTACTGTAATATCTTTTACTGTTGCAATATGTAGAGTGAACTTTCCATCTACTGATTCAAACTTACGAGGAAGTACCTCAAAACCAGTATTCAAACCCGTTACCCAAGTCAGTTTCCCATGCTCGTAAAAGTTATCTACTCCGGTTGCATCTGATTCAAACACTAACCGTTGAGTATTTACTACCGAAACAGTACGCCCAGTTTGTGTAAGAGGTCCAAGATCAACCGCACATAGGGCATCCCCTAATTGGTGTCGGCATGTACGACCGTAAATATCTCCTACCTTATTAGTAAGATTACGGTGTAATCCTTCAACAGTTACTTGCCATTGTTCACCATCAAACCTAGTATCAACAATAAAGTAACGGGCAAAATCTAGGTTGCCAATCCACGGATACCGGGTATCTAAGATACGATATTGTACTTCTGCATCCCGATACTTACCTGCTAACAAATCAGCATTATTGAATGCAGCATCACCAACATCTAACCATCCAGAATAGTCTATATTTTGAGGTTCCATCGCAACGGACTTATGTCGTGCGGAAGACATGAAACTTTGGTTAGGGACATACAAGTTACCATCAACATCTACTAATGGTAGGTCGTGATTGACAACACGAAATGTAATAGTATCTGTACGTATGACAGTCCACGCAATCGCAAACCTATGCCCCTTTTTAGCAAGTTGTGATATTTGACCTGGTGTATGTGGTACTGCCATTATACTAGAATGATACTCTTTCTAACCATATACCATTAGCCGTAGAGTTATCGGCTAAGACGAGTAACGCATTACTATTAGATGCCATTGTAAACAAACCATTAGAACCATCATCTCGAATAATTACACCAAATACTGTTGTGTTTATCAAGAAGTATTGAGGTCCACCAAGTTTTAGTAGTCTTGCATCTGGTAGATTTAGAGTATCAACAGGACCAATACCGACTAAGAACAATATACGCGGTGTAGAAATAGTGGCCGTAAACGGAAATAGATCAACATTGATTAGTTGACTACCACCATAAAATGTTGCACGATCTACTGTCACTACAACACCACCCAAACATTACTAGTACCATTGAATGCGATAACTGCGATACCAAAATCACCTGGTGTAAGTACCTTTAGTGATACGAATGCATCATCTTGAATATCCAAATTGAATGATCCAGCAGATTCATTGATTATATAAAACCAAGGTCCACCAGCAGGTACGGTAGTAGGATCAAACAATATAATATCACGTATAGCACCAGCAGCAGTAGCTCTAATTACTCGTGCGTTAGCCGCTGACAATGTAATATTAGTTAGTAGTGCGCCTAAGTCTTCCGCACCACCAAAGAAAAATTCATCATCAATAGCAATTTCATCACGTACTTCAATACATTCAACACTCACACCACTACTAGCAAATGTTTCAATGTTCACACTAAGTAAGTCGTCTGTACCTTCCCCAAAACGCACTGGTACATCGAACAAGAACCCAGCAGTAATAGACACACTTACAGCCGGTGCTACGGTGAATGTAATAATACCTGTTGCAGTATTTACGGAGTAATCCGGCCCTTCCGTTTGTAGTACACCATCTTCTGCAATAAGTACACTACTCGCAACAGGCTTAGTGATAGTACGTATTTGTGGAGTCGGTCCACCAAAATCATACTTTTTGATTAGTTGAAACTGTATTTGTGATGCATCACCTATTCCAATTTCAACATCATCTTTAGTAGGTGATGGTCCGGCTAACTCCGATGCTCTACCATCAACGGTAGAGGTATGATCCATGAAATCCTTTAGTCGGAATGCACGGAACGCACCTTGCCTAGCCATATAGAATCGTTTTACATCTATTAGGTCCGCGTGCTTTTTGATATTGTAACCAATATCATAACGTCTACGTGCGGTTGCCCAACGTGCAACACGTTGTTCAGCGCCGGAATCAATCTCAGTAATTAGAGTTTGAAACCCTGGCCCACCACTACTACCATAACTGTATTGTTCGGGTAGTCTTATTTCATCAGATGCCATTATCTACTCCTACCCCTACGTCCAGTTTTTTGTAGTGTACGTAATAGTTGACCCTCAGACTTACGGAATGCATTAGGATCATTAGCAACAATAGTAACATTAAAGGTGTCCCCACCACCACCGCCAGATGATTCAACACCTAAGTTACCATTAGCCATTCGTGTTAATGGTAATACTCCCTCCGGTCCTGCCTCACCCATTAAACCTGCCCCGTTACGCATGGGGAATATAAACGGTGAAGAAACTACTCCACCACGCGCAAACGGGGTCAGGCGTCCACCAGTAAATACATTACCCTTAGCACTAGCTACACCAGTACCAAAGATACTACCGATAGCAGCATCCAAACCACCTTGAATAGCTGATTGTAATGCAATCTCTGACAGGGATCGTAACAGGTTTTCTAGTGCTTCACTTGCTGACGATGAACCTGTAATTATATCGGTGAACATAGTAGAGATAGCACTAGTAGCTTCATCTACTATAGGTTCAATTGCTTCCCATTTTTCATTGAAAGCATCTTGTGCATCTTGTGCTATTTGAATATCTGTAGCGATATTAGAAATAGGTTGTTCTATACTTTCTAATGCAGCGGCTGTGCGTTCAATTTCTTCGGGGTTTACAAAATCACCTATTGCAACTCCAAGAGCATCAATAGCAGCCAATGACCTTTCTAATTCTTCCGCACGTTGACGTTCTAATGCGGCCGATTCCCCAATTAGACGCAACCGTTCTGCTTCTGCAACTAATGCTGCTTGTGCTTCTTCTGATAGGGATTCTCTACGTTCACGCAATACTTGTTCTCTACGTGTTTCCATTTCTTCTACAACAGGCTCTACACGTTGTCCTTCGGGAATTATAGGACGTGTAGCTTCTTCTAACCCCTTAGTGTTATCCTTGATCTGTGCAAGTAGATCATTAGTAGTATTTTGCTTTCCTACTTGCTCGTCCTGCTTACCTATTTGACGTTCTAACTTATCGCCTAAGTCAGCAGCACCCTTTTCAGTAGGTGCTAATTCAAAACCTTGTGCTTCTGCTGCTATTGCTAATCTTTCAAGCGCAGCAGTAACTCTAGTTATTACATCTTCCAAGGTTGCAGGCGCAGCTTGCAATCGTTCAAACTCATCAATAAAACCAAGTAGTCTTTCTTGAGTTCTAAGTATTTCATTTTCTGCTCGGTTTCTATTTTCTACTGCTTCCGTTAGACGTTCATTTGCACGTTCTAATTCTACTTCTACTTGTGGTCTTGTAAAACCTGCTGCACCTGGACCTTGTAATTGTTGTGGTCTTATAGCTCTTACTGATTCCGTAGCGGCTGCTAATCGTTCAATTGCAGCAGGTAAACGTTCTAATTGTGGTCGTCTACTTAATACCCCACGTTGTCGTTCAATCCTTGTTGGATCACCACTAGCTATTGCTCTTTCTAAGTTTGCCTCAAATGGTCGTAATGCATTTCGTAAGCTATCAACAAACCTTTGCGCAGATGCTTCTTCTGCAAATACTGCTAATTGGAATTCATCAGTTAGACGGAATTGTGCTTGTGATAATTCCTCTTGTGCTTCTCGTAGTTCATCATTAGAATTAACTAATTGCTCAATTGGAGTTGTCAAGTTTTCAATAGCAGTATTCAGGTCCACACCACGTAACGTTTGTTCCTCTTGTGTACGTTGGAAACTTTCATCACCAGTACCACCAAACACATCTAGTGCAAGACGTTCTGTAGTTTCCGCTGCTTGTCCTGCTAATTCTTCTACTGCATCAATTGCATTTTCAATAGCACCGAAGATCACACCGAAAGTGTTGTTCCATGTGTCAACGATAAACCCAACCAAGTCACTAAACGCAGTACGTACACTTTCAAATGCAGTATCGAACGCACCTGAAATTGAATCGCTAATTTGGTCAAACGTATTAGTAATACCTTCGGGTATTGCGTTTACGAATCCTTCAATATCATTGATTGTAGTTTCTACAAAACCAACAGTATCATTGAATGTTGTTTCAATGGTAGTAACTATACCACGGAAGAATGCACTAATACCCGTACCTGCATTAGTTAGTTCGGTGATGGTAGTAGATATTGCACCCCTAACAGTTTCAGAAACATCAGCACCAAAACTAGTTAGTGTTTCTTGTACTTCTCTAAATGCTACACTAGCATCTGTACCGAAATCGGTAATTACACTATTAGCTTCTGCTCCAAATTCGGTAAGAGTAGTTTGTGCAATGTTGAATGCGTTACTAACTTCCGCACCAAACGTAGTAAGAAACTCTTGGACATCACGGAATGCAGAACCTACAGCACTACCAAAGTCAGTTAAAGTTGTTCTCAAAGTTTGAAACTCTGGACCTAAGTTAGTACCAAACTCCGTAAGGTCTTCTTGTGCGCCACGGAATGCTTCACCTAAGTCCCCACCAAAATCAGTTAACACACTATTAGCAGATGCACCAAAAGAGGTTAGTTCGTTTTTGATTTCACGTAACTTAACACCTAACTCAGCACCAAGTGTAGTTAGGTCTGCTTGTACGGACCTAAATACTTCTCCAAAATCAGCACCAAATCTAGTTAGTGGTTCTTGTATACTTCGAAAGGTACTTCCAAACTTAAGATCAAAACGTTCTAATTCCGTTATCGCAGTACTAAACCTACTACCTAATGCCATACCAAATTCAGTTAGACTACTATTAGCAGTAGCACCAAAGTCAGTTAGGAATGTCTGAGTATCTCTAAACGCACTACCTATTTCCGCACCAAATGCTTGCACGTCTCGGAAAATAGGTCCGATGGTAGTACCAAACTCAGTAAGTACACTATTTGCGTTTGCTCCAAAGTCAGTTAGTGTGGTTTGTATTCTCCGGAATGCATCACCTACGTCAGCACCAAATTTTTGTATATCCCTAAATATTGGTCCAATATCATTTCCAAATTGTGTAAGTACCTGATTTACTTCTGAACCAAAGTTATTTAGTACCATTTGTACTTCTCTAAATTGACTACCTACACTAGCACCGAAATCTGTTAGTGATGTTACGATTTCTCTAGTTACTCGTGAGGCTTCCGCACCAAATTCTGTTAGGTCTGATTGTGCTTCTCTTACTACTTGTGCGACATTTGCACTAAGTTCTTGTAAATCACTAGAGGCTTCTGTAACACCTTCACCTATTTTACTTAATGCTGAATTAATATTCACCCCAAACTCAGTTAGATCAGATTGAATACCTCTAACTACATTAGAAGTTTCCGCACTTAATCGTTGTAAGTCTGCTTCTACACTAGATATTTCATCACTAATACCTAATGCCGAGAATGCATTATTTAGTAGATTACTAATACCATCTGCAATCGGTGAGAATATAGTATCAATACTATCTAATGCCGCATCACCTATTCGCTCTAATGCAATAATAAGTGAATCAGATGTAATACCTTCCTGAATTAGCGTATTGATTTCCTCACCTATTATAGTGAAATTACCTACTAATCTTTCAATAGCTTCACCAACATCATCTAGGAAATTACCACCAATAGTTTCACCTAAATCTTGAACAAAATCAATTATATCACCAATTACTTGGCTAGTTTCCGCACCAAACCTTTGTAATGCGGGTATCGCAGTATCAGTATACCATCGTGCAACGGTGTTGATACTTTCACCTAAACTATTGAGAAAATCAATTGCTTGATTGACAATACGAGAAGTTTCAGCACCGAACAATTGTAATGCTGGGATTGCAGTATCAAGGTACCAACGTGCTATTTGATTAATAAAAATACCTACTTCGATAAGTGCTTCATTTACAGCAGTGAGTACTTCATTCGTAGTTTCACCAAACGATTCTAATGCTGGTGTTGCAACATCATTATACCAACGTTGTATTTCATTTATTCTTTCTCCGACATCTTCAAGAAAACCTTCAACGTCTTCTAATACATCTTCGGATACTTCACCGAAACTTTCGATTGATTGGGATGCTTGTATACCAAATTCTACTAATGCAGGTTGTAAGGTAGTAGTGAAAAATGCGGCTGCCTCACCAATCTTTTCACCTAAGAAGATAAATCCATCTGCAACGGTTCTAGCAATTCCTGTATCAACATCTTCACCAGATAAGATACGGAAGAAATTACCTACTTCTTCAATAGCAGTAACTAATGCATCTACAAAGAATTCTTCAATAACTTTTGCGAATGCCATGCTACCATCTTCAAATTGACTAAATGACTCCGCAGATTGTTCTACAAAGTTTAGGAATGCTGCCGCTGTGTCACTTAATGCAGGTGCTAGGCTATTTCTAAATATACCAACAACATGATCTATAATATCTCCAACACCTTCAAAGAGTGCAACTAACCCCCGTAAACCTGCACCTGCATCTTCAATTTCTTCCCCACCAATTAATCGGAAGAAATCACGCATAAACTCAGCAGCAGTACGCAATGCATCATTTAGTCCAGCTTCACCTAATTGGATTTGCAATTCCTCGAATGCAGAACGCATTGCAAGTAGCGAACCCTCAGTAGTATCATTTACTGTATCTGCAAAGTCTTGTACAGCACCCGCTGATTCACGGTTAGATTCTGTTAGATTGTCAAATGCATCACGTTGTTGTACTAATGCTAGAATAGCAGGCGCACCACGCGCACCAAAAATTGCTTGCGCAGCACTTAAATCTAAGTTTGCCTCACCAAACGTTTGTAGGATTTCTGAAAGTGTGTTAAAGGCTGGTGATACATCTTCCGCAGATAACCCTAAACTAGCTAATGCACGATCCGTTTGTGCAGATTCTTTACCAAGTTCAGTAAGAATACGTTGTAGTCCAGTACCAGCACGCGAACCTTGAATACCTACATCGCCTAGTACACCAATTGCAGCCGCAGTTTCTTCAATAGAAACACCAGTTTGATTAGCAATAACACCTACAAAAGATAATGCACTTGCTAATGCGGTGATGTTAGTATTAGCTGACTGAGTAGTATTAGCAATTACATCAGCAACAACTTGCATACCTTGCGCAGTTAGTTCGGCACCCTCTTGTGTATCACGTAATGCAGAAGGCGCACGTAATCCAAACGCATTGAGAATATCAGATGATAGTCTTGCAGCTTCCCCCAATTCAATGTTACCAGCAGTAGCAAGATTTAGCGCAGTATTGATTGATTCAATAGTTTCAACAGTTGTGAAACCAGTACGTGATAGTTCTTCTAATCCTTGTGCTACTTGAATTGCAGAAAATCTAGTAGTAGAACCTAACTCTCTTGCAGTTACTTCTAACTGTCTAAATTGTTCTTCTGTTGCACCAGAGATAGCACGTACTCGTGCCATCTGTGATTCAAAACCAACCATTGCAGTTACAGTAGAACGAATACCTCTAGCTGCGCCTACAATACCAAAAGTAGTAGCCATTGATCTAGCCAATCCCACACCCGCCGTTGTCACACCACGCATACCGACGCTTAGGCCGGTCATAGCTGCCGCTAGGTTAGTGACTGACGACGTAGTGGTCTGTGCGCCCGTTTGGATGCTGCGGAACGCACGGCGTGCGGTACGTGCGCCTCTACGGGCACCGCTAGAATCAATGGCTACTGCTAGTGTTGGCATTTAGTTATTTCTTTTTTACTTTAGCATTGTGAACAGTAACCCAACGGTCCATCCATGCACGATCCATTTCTTGAATAAGATAAATATAATCTTTCATCACTGACGTACTTAGTTTACCAGTAAAAGTAAAATAAGTAACCATGTCGTTGATAGAAAGACCACACGGCCCCATTCCACCTATTTGTCGCGCAGTATGTAAACTAGTCCATGCTTTCCAAACTTTTTCATTGAATAACCATAGTTCGGGTTTAGTCTCTAACGGTGATGGTACGTTACCTGTCATTTCCGCTTGCTGGTAGAATGACTTTACCATATCACCATAGACTTGCCACCATGCTAAATACTCTAGGAGTTTCCCGCTTGCTCGTCTAATTGATCTTGTAAAAACCAGCTATCTTCTCTAGCTTCTTCAAATACTGCACTATAGAACTTAGGAGATTTTTGGAAATACTCTATGCATTTTTCAATCGAGAAAGGTACATCAACTTCTGTTTCTGTACCTTCATCATCCTTAACAGTTTCCGTCATCCCTTCCCAATCAACAACTACAAACTTAGCTACTGCTCGTTGTACAACAGGTTCCATACGAGAAATTTGTGTTTTAGTAAGTTTCTGCTTTCGATTGAAGTTGATACCCTTAGTATGAGTTTGAATGTAATTATCGTACTCGTCATTTGGACAAGGACGTAATGTTACAAACAAGTCATTGAATAACTCAATTTTTACGCCGTCTAATTCCTTGTCTGCGTCTGGTCTAATACTTTCAAGATTAAAACCCATAACCTAGTGTCCCCCGTTTACTAACTAGTAACCACACAAAACCGTCTAGCCGGACCCTTCCTATCGCCTCATAAATCGTACCTAATAGGAAGGGTCCATACTAAACGTAACAGAACTAAGCAGCCCAACGATGTAAGCGTACAGTAAATCCCAAAGTAGGATCACGGAATGCTTCGTAATCGAATGCTGCTACCACATCTTGATTCAGACCAGGAACAGTACGATCCCCGTCTGCAAGTTTAATTAGTGGTAGATCAAGTAGGTAACGATTACCTTGCGCATCTTGGAAGATGATTTTCAATTCCGTAGAAGTGAAAGCAAGGTAAAGTTCGTATTCGGTTTTGTCTTCATAGAATGCCGAGAAGTTACCCGACGATTCCGAAGTACCAGTACCAAAATCAACCGGGCCTAGTGTTCCGATGCACAAGTGTTGTCGCAAGTTGTTTGCAAGGTTGAATGCAAAATCTTGCAAGCACAACGTTGTTGCAGTAATACCAGTACCAAGAATAATCTTAGTAACATTATCCACACCATTTTGCGGTGTGTTAGTAGGTGCTGCGCCAAAGTCCCCGGAGATTTCACTAACTGAATTTGCTTCCTCAGTCAGTCCCATAAATCCGAATGCACCCGTAACAATAGCGTTATTGGTAACATTCAAACTCATAGTATCAATACGAAGACCTTGGAACAGTGCAAACTCTGCTGTCTTGTCTACATATTGACGTTCAATGATTGCAATGGTTTCCGTTACCCCATTCGTAATGAATGAGGAAAACTCCAGTGTAACGGATGCACCTTCCGCTTCCGTAATCAGCACAATCTCGGCTAGTGTCAATACTGTATCAGTGTGTGATACAATCCTGGCAAAGTCGTTATTCTGCGAAGTTGCAAAACCAGAGATAATTACATACATCCCGTCGATAACATCCGTAAACGGAGTACCGGAAGATGCAGTAATCGTATTAGCACCGGAATCAGCAGCAAGGTTAGTACCTACTACATCTGCTAGTGGATCACGTCGTGTAAACGTAACAGCAGCACCGGCTGCTTCGGTTACAATAGTACCTGTGTTGAGTGTAAGTGTATCATCTGCAACACTGACAGTTGTTACTGATACTACTTCAAAGTGTGCATTGTTTGCAACATTAGCAAACCCTGTCACTTCAACAATATCACCCGCCGCGAATGGTGTAAACTCATTAACAGTTACACCAGTGAAGATATTAGGTGCAGTAGCGGAAATATCCGTAGCACCTGGGACCGTATTTGTAACAATCGCACCATTCCAAGGATCGGAATAGAACGCTTGTTCAAAGAATGGGTCCATTACCCCGTAAACCAATTCAAAACCAATTTCACCACTTACGGATGCATTAGTACGCAACACGTCGGCAGTTTGTCGGTCTGAACGGATTTCTTGAGATCGTGTAGTATCAGTATCCTGTTTTAGACCATCACTAGTAACTCGAAGGATGTCATGGTCTAGCTCAGAAATAATAGGTTGTCCACCTGCTAGGGTGCGCCTATATGATACTTGTATGCGATTTGCATCTGACATAGCAAGTATGCTCCATTATGTAGATAGTTCATCAAACCAAAAAGGACACTCTACATTATGCTGAAAGAATCCACCCTCCGTAAGCCCAATAGTACGGGGTGTAGGCGACCTAAACGTAACTGGATTAGTAGGCGCACCTAATGTAGTAGAACGAAATGCATCCAGCAAATCCTCTACCATATCTTCCGCAGCTTTCGTACCTTGTTCCGATGGTGTGAATAGAGATATAAACAACACCCCTGTACTTCGGTGACGTTGTTGGGTAGGACTACCAAAGTCAGCAACTAACGCACTTCCCGTGCGGATTGCTACACGCGCCCAAAGCGTGTTGTTATCAGTAGGCTTACCCTTACCGAAGTTATCTTGCACAACAGGCGTCCCGCCTACTGATGCTTCGATAGTTGCATTAGCATGTGTACGAATTGCATCGTATACTGCATTTATCGCACTAGCCATTACCGTTGATTCCTAAAGATTACTTCAATTTCCTCAAGTGATATAGCTAACATTCCTTCGGGTGCTTGCATAGACGACCCGTTTTCTAGTGCCTCAATGTACGGAACGTTATTTACTACTGTCACATTATCCAAATTACGTATTGATTTGAGTTTGTTTAGTCCTACTTCAATTGTTGCACTACCAACAGGATCAGTAGTATTTGTTTCTGTAGTAGTAGGGTTACTCGCATCATCAACTTGCCAATTACCTCTTGCACGTCCTGTCTTTACCGGAGTTTTGAGAACTACTCGTGTTAATAGTTCCGATGTTATCTGGCGTACAAAGGCTGGTATTTCCTTACGATCTAATTCTCGCATGAACTTATCAATGGACTTATTGAATGCTCCAAGTTTGACACCTAATGCCATTAGTTAGTTACCTGCAAGCGAAATGCTGCTATTGATTCACCCGATTCAAAACGTTCAACACCAACAACTTTCCACACTAACCCGCCTAACCCTACAAAGCTATCACCTTGTTCTGGTGAAAAACCTAACCCACTAGCCGCTAACCATACACCTTTGACTACTACAAAGGGTGTAGTTGACGGTGCGGAAGTACCATCCGGTTCTTGTGATGTATACTTTTTGAAATCATGGATAGGTGAAATCTTCGGTGTGAATACTGTAGGTGTATCTACTACGCTACCATCTGTAGCGTACACAGATACATTTTGTGTATAGTTACGAGTAACCCCAAACCTGTTGAGTATCTTTAATGCACCGGGTACTAGTTTATCGTCGAGTACGGTCATTAGTATTATGAACGTTGATTAGTAAACCCGGAAAGAATCAAATCACGCAATAGACCATCTACTAACTGGAATACTGGGTTAGGGGATTGTCCAGCATTATAGGTAATATCAGAAACTAAATCACCTACTCTTGCTAACTCTCGTTTGATACTACCAGTTTGTGTAGTGAGTGTAGCAAGTAGTGCAACATTGTTAGCTGATTCGATAGCAAGTTCTGATTGTGCATCTTGTAGTTCTTGAGGTATTGCATTTGATGCAATCAAGATACTATCGTAATCGTGGATACCCGCTCTTGGAAATGATAATCCTTGAAGTTCATTAGTACGCCGACTTTTCCAACGATTACGATACTTGTTTTCCATGTACTGAGCAGCTAGTCGTGCATTCAATTCTTTAGCAGGATCACCCAATGCAATCCATGTTGCATCTACTTTATGTGCAAGGTTATAGTTATCTATTACCAATGTGGTATTATAGGAATCAGCACCCGCAATACCTGTACCGTCTTCAATAATCAGTACCATCTAAGTATTCCTTATACGGATACAAGTCCTGAACCTGTAACACCCGCACCAATAGGAGTTTCATCACCCATAGGGTTACGGAAAATATCAAGCGCATCACTAGGACGTTCCGCTACATCACCAGAATCGCCTAATGTGAATCCCTCAGTAGGTAGTTGACTTGAGTTGTATTCATCACTAAAGGTAATAGTTACAGACGATGCACCCGCTGAACTACCATCTGTATCTGCGTTGAAATCATCATTATCAAAGTTCACAGAATAGTGCGCACTTCCTGATAATGACGTAACAGCAGAATTGAAAATAGTAGTAGTAGGAGTAGCAGTTATATTGAATGGTAATGCTGTATTCAATGCTTCTACTGTACAATTACGCATTACAAAGATACCACCCGTACCTACAATGTTCATCATTGTCGAGGTAACAGTATCTTTACTAAAGATACACGATTCCATTGTCATAGTTAGCCCAGTGAAGGTAGCTAACTCTAACAAGAGAGAACTAACGTTATCCATTCTACAACGTCTACAAGTAATCTCACCATCATTAGCAGAAAATGCAAGTGTTGGACCCGATGCTAGATTAGTGAAATCCATATCCTCGAATACTACTGCTTTACCACCTGCTACTCTAAATGCACCTACACCCAATAAGAATGATAACTTATCCATTTGACGGAAGGTAACAGAATCAGATACAGTTATAGTACCTGGACTACTATAGTCTGAACCACCCGTAAATAGTTCAATAATATCACCATCAATTGCTACTGCTAATGCCGCTGCTATGGATGCATGTGTTTTACTAGTACCTACAGTAAGCGCACCCGGAGTAGTAGTAGGAAATTGTTTGACTGTAAAGGGATTACCTAAATCAACAAATGCACCTATAGGAGTCGGAAAACTAGTAATAGTATTCCCATTATAGTCTAATATTGGTGCATCTGCTTCTGTACCACCATTTTTGATAGCAGCAGTAGATTGCCCAACAGGTTGATAAAGTGTATTCCAATCATCACTAAACACTGCATTTATAATACTATCAGTAAATTTAGTATTGGTAAAGATAGCAGTTGTCCAATTATGTGAACCACTAGTACCTGTAATGTCTTGGAAATGGAATAAATTACCAGATGGCATCCATGCAATAGAATTATGAATAGTCCAAGGCGCACCACTAACTGCATTATTGACTCTACCAATTGTAGATTTACTACAATCAAAGAAGCAATTACGTATTTCAAACCAATTAGTAGTATTAGTAATTGCCTCTATAGGCTCCTGTACACCCCCTGTAGTTTTAATGATAATACAACTATCCATACGTACTACGCAACCCGTAATACTTGGACCTCGATTTTGAATGATTGTACGATCATCATTACCTTGTTCTAGTTTGCATCTAACCACGTCTATAAATTGTTGCGCAGCACTAGAACCACCTGAACCCGTTTGGATAAATCGTCTACCAAGAGAAGCATCACAATCTTTTGAAACAATACCCTCAAAGAACATATTGCCATTGACACTAGCAAGTTGCGTAGTTAGTTCAAATGCAGTAGTTCCTTCAAAGAGTACATCACGGTCTATCTGTCTAACGGTGATGGTACTACTATCTGTCTTGTTCCAAGTTTGGACGTTTTGGTCGTTATATGCAGTACCCGAAGAATAACAGTCAATAGTTTGGTCGCCACCAGCCGCTACCGCAGCATTCCATGCCGCTGTAAATGTTAGGTGTGTCTTACCTACACCACACTCAATTGCGCCCGCTTCCGGTTCTAGTGGAATAAACGTACTAGACACTTCCACAGTTACACTACGCGCACGTAGTACGTTATTTACTAACACGCCGACTCTAGTACCGCTAGGACTTCTACTCATACCGCATCATCCCTTAGTATTGCGTCTATTAGTTCTTGGCGTGTTCGATAGGTAGGTAAGGAAAGTGATTCTCTTTCAGCTTCTAACTGTAGATCAGTCATAGCTTTCAAAAAGAGTTTATCACATTTAGGACGTGGTATTACGTTACCATCTTCATCAGTATTCACACAATCGGGATATGGATAGGGACGTTCGGAAAGGTAACAACACGGTTGGCGTGATAGAATATCCCTTGCATCAACAGTATGAAACTCTTGATACATTCGACGCGGGATATTCCATAGTTTCACTTTAGCCATGTTGTTACCTTTCCGTCCCTAGTAGTAACTACTACTATTCCTCGTCGGAGTCGTCGTCGTCGGATTCATCCTTATCGGATGATTCTCCGTTTGATAGTTCATCAAGGAAATCGACTGCTTGTTCTTCAGTAGTGAACACATCGTAATGCGGACTTTTGAGAAGTTCCCTTGCATCGCAAGGGTGCTTCATAATAGGCATTACTACGTTCTTGCCATCTTCATCTTTTTCAATTTGAAAAAGTTGAGTTTTGCCATTAATATCAGTTGAAAAGTTAGCACCATGCTTACGTTTCAACTCACTTGCCGGGTTCCGAATTACTGGAGACATGTTACCCTCGTTTAGAGAATGAAAGAGTATAGTATTCACACTGTCAGTAGTTACCCTCCCCTATTCAACTTTGATATTGAATAGGAGAGGTATCACATTTGAGACCGTAACTATTACCCTCGGAATTGTGCCAACCGAACATTGGCAGTAATCGAAGGTGTAGCACCACTAACATCAAACTTCAACCGAACAAACTGATATTGTGTACCAGCTTGCCAGTTAGTAAACGGTCGAATGTAACGCCCAACCGGAGGTACAACATCTACATCTTGAATAGTAGATTCGTCGCCTACTTGGATTTGAGCGAGTTCTACAATACCAGATGCAAAGTTAGCTACGTTACTACCTTGCAATGTTAGCTTGTAGTTTTCATCACCATCTGCAACATCGAATGCGCTAATTTCCGCAACCATAGCTGCGAGCATATTAGCACCTTCACTAAGTGACAAAGGAAGTCCAATACCTCCCAAGTCCAAAATACCACCAGTCCCTACCCCGTCAACAGTTACCGGAGTTGCATCATGCAATTCCAGTAGTGCATCAGGAGGGCCAATGTGGTGTAGATTAGGTTGTGCCATTTCTACGTAACCTCATATTGAGTTGTAGTATTAGTATAGAACACGAACATAACAAGTGAACCGTATCGTAACTCTAAGGTACGATAGCCAGCGCACCGTCAATATCACGCAACCGAGATGCTGCGCGAGGGTGTTGTACAGTACAACCAATATACCATTCGACGCGAGTACGAATAGCAGGTTTTTCCTGTAGTTCACCAAGATTACGTACTTGCATAGGACCGTTTTGCAAGCCTGTAAACATCCCATCACCAATGGATAGAATGTAGATACTGGTACCATCCGCAGCACCACCGCCACTATATGCTTCCGCATTATCAATAGCAGGGTTAGCATCACCGTTACCATCAGCAACGGCAATAGGTAGTTCGTTGTAGAACTGTACCCGCTTACCAAATTCGTCTTGTCCATACGTAACAAATCCACCGACTGCGGTATCCCGTTGCGCAGCAGCAAGACGCCGTTTCATTTGCTTAGTCATAAGCAAGTGAGTAGGACTATCTACTGCATCAATGGCGGCATCCAAGTTTGCTAATGATAACGCAGCACCATCGGCTGCAACTTCATTACTGATAACTTGATCGCCACCCAAACGTACTTGTAACCCGTCAAAGGTTTCCGGGTTTGCAGCAGAATCACCCTTGATGAAAGTTTCACTAATCTTGTGGGCTAGTGCTTTCATCTTCATACGAGCTTGGCTTGCACGTTGGTCCTCGCCTTGAGTATCAATCAAGAACTTGTCAACGTCAATATCACCACCAGCAATCAAGATTGAATCAATTTCAGGATTCAATACACCCGTAGATTCTACGAATGCTTCATTGATTGAACGGAAGCCTACGCCTGGTAGCGCACCTTCCTTATTGTATCGCAATGCATTTCCAGCGATATTCTGGAATTGCATAATACGAAGTAGATCAGTAGTATCAGCAAACACATTAATAACAGCAGGTCGTAAAACCTCACCTGTCATCAACTTTGCTGCTTCAATGATCGTAAGCGCCATTGAATGATGCTCCGGTTATTATGTATTAGTTAGGACTGTTACGGTGAATCAGGATTCTTGTCTGCATAATCAAATGCAGCAGTTAATTCCGCATTCACATTCTTACCAGTAATCTCCGGTTTCCCATCGGAACGTGGAGTACCAGTAGTATTCGTTTTAGCACCTGTACCGGATGTATCAGTTGATGCAAACAAGTACGAATAGTCGCCCTTGATTCCATCAATCAATTCATCCATTTGCATAGGACCAGTATTGTCAGGTTTCATTGAAAGACGAGTATGACCAGTTTCAGGATTAATGATTGTTGTCTTCAAAGTTCCATCTTCTGATTCTTCGATTTTCACTTGTTTCTGAACAATAGGTAATAGTACATCTGCTGCTTTAGGCATCAACTTATGTTCACCCAATGCTTTACGCACGGCATAGTCAAGACTCAAATCAGCAGTTTGCTTACGATACTTGTCAGCACGTTGGTTAGCTGCTTTGATGTCTGTTTCTGACTTTGCTTTGATTTCGGCGGTTTGCGTTTCTAATGCTTTTTGGGCTTTCGCACTAGCATCGCTACCGTCATACTCCGCAACAGTCTTTAGCGCATCCCGCGCTTTTACAACATCTAAACCTTCAAACGGTTTCAACTTTAGTACAGCTTGATCCCGTTCACCACGCGCTGCTTCTAACGAAGATCGTAAACCCTTAATGTCTTGAAGATCGAAATTATCTACTGCTTCTACATCAAGCAAAAACTTCCCGTTATGCTCTTTGTATTCTTTCTTCATTTCGTCGGAAAGACCATCAAGATTATCACGAATCGCAAGCATCACCATTACCTTACTCCTATGTTGTACACATCCCGTGTACCTGGTGGGCATCCCGCCCGTACTCAAAACTGTAACTAGTCACCTGACTAATTACTAGCAGTGGATTTTGGAACCGGAGGTATCACACCTGTTGTTTCTAATTTATCAAGTGTGATGAATACTCCTCTACGGTTGATAAAATTGGTTACTGGTGTACCGTCTCTAAATGCTTGTGCGCGACGTACACCTAAAACTTCATTCTGTACTTGTGTTGATTGTGTCTCTAACCATTCCGGGTATGTGATAGTCGAAGGTACTTGCCCATTCATACTAGCCCGTGTTGATGGTTCAGGATCGGACAATCCAAATCGTTCAAAAGATGCTAATACTGGTGTAACTGTTGATCTACATTGGGGGTGTGCCGGTGGTCTTATACCTTCACCTATTTCAAATACATCACCATCTAAGTCTATACAAATCGGAGTAGTGCGTGAGTCTAATGTAGATACCCATAGGACAGACTTGATAACATCATCGTTTTCTTTGAATGTTAGTTCTCTTACTTGCGAGGAGATTGCATTTACCATAGTTCGGGCTATGGCTTCCGCTCCTCGTTGTGTAAGGGATAACGCACCTTGTGTTCCGAGTATTCGCCTTGTTAGTTGTGCAATAGTTTCATCATTCGCAAATCCTAATCTCATTTCCTGTTGAATGCGTTGGAATGTTCTATTACTTAGGTTACGGAACCATTCGCGTTGTGTGTGCCCGAATATCTGTGCTTTACTAGCTAATACGTTAAGTTGTGATATTGATGGTTGTTGCCATTCATGGTCAATAGGTACTAACTCTCTGAAAGCGTTTATTAACCAATTACGTTCGGCTCTAGCTAGTCCTTTTGCATTACCAATGTTGAGATCAAGTAATCGCTTCTCTGCAATCTTGAGTATTGATTGTGCGCGTGTAAGTCGTTGGTTGACTCCTCGCATTGTGGTTGGTGTACCACTAGAAAGTAACGCACGGTCTAAATCAGGTATTAGACTTTTGTTGAGGAAGCGTACTAAGTCACGTACAGTAGTATTCTTGAATCGTTCGACGCTATGCGCATGACGTATAGCTTCATCTAACAACTTCTCATTGATTGTCTTATTACGAATACGACGTATAGGACGGTGTGCCATTATCTACGCAGCGTTTGCATCGGTGTTACTATTAGTATTGGCATCCTTATCTACAGTTGTAGGTGCATCCTTGTTATCCTCTTTGTTTTCCTTACCATCTTTGTTGTTGTTGTCTTCGTCTTCGTCATCATCATCATCAATAGGAGTGATAATAGTCGCTTCCTCTTGTTCCACTCTAGCTAGAATATCCTCAATACTAGTACGTGGATTGATAACTCCTCTACGTTGCATTTCGACAAGTAAGGTTTGTCGGTCTAAATCACCCATAGCCTTTAGCTTGAGTAGTGAAGTAACATCCGTTGCAGTACGTAAACCTACATTGAAGTCTTGCCAAATATCGTACTTCACATCTTCGGATACTTCACCTTGTCCCAACCATTCGGAAGCTACTTCGGTGATAACGAATAGAAATTCCTCTAGTCCATGAATCCACGCCATAATAGACGATTGTGATTTGGATTCTGCGACTGCGATACCCGTAGCTTTTATATCACCCGGTCGTGATTGTAAAAATGGTGTTAATGACAACGCTTCCATTTGATGTTCTAACCGCATCAAATCATCATCACCTGCTTTTACACTTCTACCAGAGTGTTCAACATATACAATTTTAGCATCGTTATTCTCTGTAGACGTAAGAGATTGCGGACCTACGTTGATACCACCTTCAACTTGTTCAGGTTCAAAACCTGTAGCAAGCATAATAGGAACACGCATAAAGTGTGTGATATTGCGTTGATCCGAATTAGACTGCCAGTGTGCAAGGTTCAATTCTGCAAGGTGCTTGAATGGTGATTCAGCACGTAAGAATCCCTTTTTGTTGATGTACCACGTAGATAATGGTACACGTCCAAATGAATGTGTACCTTTAGAAATCAGTTTCCACGTTTTACTTACGTTACGTCTTTGATCTCGTCTATGGTTTTCATCTGAAAGTACACTTTCAGACTCTACTGGTGCTTCGGTTTCTTCCCAAATTTCAAACTCAGTAATAGTAATAATCCTAATGCGATTGACTATTACTGTCCCATACGTTCCCTTGTCGTTCTCTACAACTTCGGAGAACCGTATAGACTCAAGAGATGTAGTACCATCAGGTGCTTGCGCAGTAGTCCACCCTAATACTTGATCTGGACGGAGTATTACATGACGTGGTAGGAATCCTAATTCCTTTTCAATTTGAAGGCTCATAGGCGAGCCGTCTTCCATTTCTGGTTTCTGCGGAAAGTCGGTGAGTACATGTACTAAACCGAATTGGCATGCTACGTCTAATAGCATTGCAGAAAACTCAGTAACGGAAGTCTTATCCCCGTCCATGTTTGTCAACATGGCGATTAGTTCATCTGATAGCTTTTCTTCTTCTGCAATAGTAATCGGACGTTCAAACGGACGTGACACAACATGGTCAATAGCATTATTCACTGCCGGTGTAAGGAAGGTTCGTTGTCGTCGTGCTAAGTATGCTTGATCCTGTTCGTTGTGTTCTTTAGGTAGGTAGTGCCTACCACCATGCCGCATTGCATCTGTACCACTACGTAAATCATGTATCAAGTCCCAAAGTCCTACTTGATCCCTATACGCTTGATTGTGAAAATCAACACGTTCCGGGTCACTAGGAACACTTCGGGTAGCTTGTGTTAGCTGGTCAGACATAATAGTTTATAGTGCGGAAATAGCACCTGTTGCTAGTGCGGAAAGAATATCAACAATAGCACGGTTAGTAGCCCTATACTTTTCCGCTGCTTTGTTCACACCACGAACCTTACACGTTCTCAGTATCACATCAATCAAGTCCATACGATAACGCACATTACGATTACCGCGCCCTTGTGCTAGTTTACCTTCGCGCACCTTACGGTGAGTATCTTGTATAGCATCGTGATGCGTTTGCATCATCCTTGCAAACTCTTTCGCATTCTTCTTTACCCAATCCAGCATAGTATCAAAGTCACTAGCTAGACCATCCCAGTCAATCGTAATGTTTCTAATGTTAGATAGGTCAAGTCGTGACATAATGCTCTTTCAATATAAGTACCTAAGTAACTGTTACTAGCCCTTACAATCCGATTACTGACCATGTTTCGATGCGATTGTTCGGTGCGTAGACTGGTAGAATTAGATAGGTACTAATAGTAGTGTGTCCTAATTCAAGTCCCTACAACTCTATACACATAGTGTTCCCACGTTTAGATAGTGGGTAAGGACACACGTTGTAAATAGTGTGTAATGAGATACCTTGCACCCCTCGACACAAGACAATCAAAATACACTATTTACTATTCTTCTGTTGTGCTAAATCTGTGTCAATATACTTTTGTACGGCGTGTTTTTCTCGCGCTTCAATCCAGCTAATAATATCATATACGTAATAGGCAACATCAGCATTTAAGGGACTATTGCGCAACATACGATTTACATATTCCTTAACTGTTTCGTCTTTACTAGATTCCGCAATACGTCCAATATACAACGGATTACGACATATATCACAAGTATACCCAGGCTTACCTAATAGACGTAGTAACCATCGAAACATTAGTCATCTTCTCGTTGTTCATCACCTGCAATCTTCTCTTGTTCGTAGGCAATGTGAGTATCGTAACCCTCTAAGGTGAGTAGGTAATCCTCATACGTAAGAGTACCAACAGGGAACGCATCTTCGGGTAATTCAATAGGTGCGTCTAATTGGTCATCTTCCAATACAGCGGCATAGTAAATATCACCAATATACCTATCGCGTGATTCTTCTAGGTGTGTGATACTGTTTTCGTCACCATGCGTAACGTCAAGAGTACATCCACATACAAAGAAGAAGAATAGTACACCGATTAGTCCAATACCAATAAGCGGACCTACATCCTTGATAAAGTCCATGAATGATGGTTTCATATTCACTTTTTATCCTTATCGTCTCTATCATCCGGTGAGAAGAATACTATTACAAACCATAGGCCGACAATAGCAACACCCGCAATTACACCTATAGGGTCGAACATATTAGTTCTTGGGCTTAGATTTGTCTGTTGCCATAGTACCTAGAAGTACCATACCAACAACACATAGGATACTACCAACGGTAGGCATCCAATCCGATCCCGTATTCGTAATAAGAATAGTTCCCACACCAGCTAAGACACCCCCTAGTGTAGTTTTCCAATCCTTAGAGATAGACTTAGCGACGTTTTGTACTACGGTTGCTTTTTCGTTTATCATTGTGCTTACTTTTCTTGGGCTTGGGCTTGTTTTTAGCCTGTTCCCTTTTAGTGTGTCTTGGCATAACAACTCATTCCACATATTGACTAATACGTATTTCGGTGTATTAGGAGTACACGGCATTAGTCTTTGATTTCAATACCATTTGCTTTTAGTGTCTGTACAGCAACACCATACTTTTGTAATAGATCAGTAATTGTCTGTTCAGCAGTATAACAATCGTCCGCACGTTCAATAGAGTTAGGACTGACTTTCAATACTTTATGGAATAGTACACAATGATGCGTTACTGCTTGAGTATCTTCATTGCGTACAGCCCATCGCATTCGACAGTTTAGACAACCATCATTAGGTAATCCAACCGTAAGAAGAATAGTCATTACATACTCGTTTGCTTGACTGCTTTTCGTCGTGTAGGGAATCGACGGTGAACCATATACCCGAAACCATCAGTAAGGTGGGTAAGCGGTCCACCTTGCACCTTGATTAGTTCACCATCTTCATTGACTGTACAACCTTCAAAGTCACGAATAGTAAACTTACAACGTTGGTCTACTGCAATACGTACAACACCACTCGCTGTTTCAAGTTGACTATTTACAGAGTTGATACGATCACGTTCGGAGGGGTTAGCTTTACCTACTCTGTATTTACAATCCCAGTTCTTTACTTCACTAAGACAGTTACGAATTAAGTCCCAATCACCACCAGCAATAGACGATGATGTTTTGGCACGGCCCGTCGCATCTCCGTAAAGATATACCAACCCCTTATGCCCGTGTTCGTCATGGTCGTACTTATCAGTTAGTTTGTTACAGACACGAATAGTATTAGAGTTCTTTTCGATGTACACTTCATCAATAACAAGAAGTATATTACCATCGGGTGCATCTTCCATCCATCCCGGCGCCGGTCCATCTTGACAAATCATACATACACCAGGTTCTCTATTGAAATCAAAGCACAAGTACAATGGTCGTGCTGGATTATAAGAGATAGTACCTAATGCATGTTTTGATCTATCAAAACCATAATAAGCGCGTGACTTGAATGTGAGAAAAGATGCTCTATACTCTTGGTTATAAGTATCTTCGTCTAATTCTTCTAGTGCTTTTGCGGCTGCTTTAGGTGCAATATCTGAGGTAGGCCAAGTAAAGCAATCCCAATCCTCGTCACCTTGTGCCCGTTCCCATAGTTCGTAAAAGTGATTACGTCCCTCGGGTACACCTATTAGTATTGCCCATCCTTCCCTACCTACTGTATCTAATGCCGGTCTAATATGCTTAGACCATGCATCAGGTTTCATATCTGCAATTTCATCAACTACACAACCATCAATAGGCGTACCTTCCGCACGCGCTGGTTTGTCCATTCCGATACATTGAATCTTAGTACCACTGATTAGCCATACAGTTAGTTCTGTTTCGGAAACCTTGGAAACAAATCGCTTAGGTACTAACTCTTTCAAGTCTTCCCAATAGATTTCCTTTACCTGCGCTCGTGTCGGTGCAAAGAATACAAATCTACCATTGTGGAACTTATGGAAGCGAATTGCTGCTTTGACTAACTTACGCTTTGCTAACTCAGTCTTACCCGACCGACGCCCTGCCGGTGCAATGATAAAACGTTTTAGTGATTCCCATAATGCGTGTTGTTGAGCGTGATATCGTAACTTAGTCCAACGATTAGTAATGATCTTCTCGGGTGCTTCCCGATCTTCAATCGTTGAATCTACTAGTGTAAGTACGCTCATTAGATGAATAGTGTGATTTAGATAGTGCTAATCAGTAACGTATTAACAAGTGTCTACCAACAATACGACGAAATACTTACAGCACCTACCTATTTCTGCAATCTCTCCATTACCAGCTAACAGCGAGTTACCAGTCACTAAAAATGTTCACCCGTTTTATCCCCAGTCTTCCCCTCAGTCACGGGCGCACAACGTGAGGCGTCTGGTATTTTAGACTCCATAGGAAGGGACTAGACGTTTACTATAGTTATAACTAGTATTACTACAGTTTAGTAGTAGCCCCTTCCTACAAAGTCGAATGCAATGGGTATGCACGCTGAGAATCGTACAACACTTCCGCCGGGTGGGCAATGACAAGAAAGCGATGTACTGTAGTCATTATACAGATTCTTCCAACGTACATAATAGTCAACGCCCAGTGAAGGTGTCGCACCCTCGTTACCGACTAGATCAGAGTCAGGGTTCTACTGTTGAACTATCCGGGCTACGCAGCAGTCACGAAACTATTTGATTACTGGTGAGATAAACTTAGTAAGAGAAATAGTAATTGGTGGTGTAGGCGGTGGTATACCTACAAGTCTAATGAATGTAGATATTGCTGCTGGTGCTTCGTTTCTGTCAAACTCTAACTCTACACTCAAAATTAGGCCACTAGGACTAATAGGCCATACCTTTTTAGGTAGTCCTAATTGTGTACCTGTTCGGTACTCTGTTAGTTCTACATCAAAGGAATCAGCTAACTTATAGTGTTCATCGGTTACGTTATTAGACATTAGTTAGGCCGATTGCGTTGTTGTGGTATCTTCACTATCGGTGATGGTATCTTCACTTTCACTTACTGGTGGACCTTCGATAGTATCATCCATTTCCGAAAGTGCATCTCTTACTTCCTCACCAACAGATACACTACTACCTTCGCTATCCTCAAGCATAGAACGCGGAATAGTAGGCATTACTACATCCACCATAAACTTCATAGGGTCATTGTCTAACTGCTCTTGCATTGAATCCGCTAACTTCTGTACATTATGCGGATCGGCACACACACTATCAATAACCTGCAAAAATGCTTTGCGGTTACTAGCGTACTTGCGTCCTTTGTAGGTATCTACCATGTTCTTACACTTCGCCCGGTCTCGGCTTAGTCACAAATGAAGATAGGCAAAACTCGTTGAGGCAAGTTACCTCGGTAGGTTCGCGATAACTACCACTAATAGGATCGTCACTATCAGGGTTATCGGTGAATATAGGTATTGATATTACTTGAGTACCACACTTAGGACACTGCCAAGCATACCGAATTACTAATTCAGTCTCTACCATTACCTCAGTAGGCTTATCGTTAGACATTATTTGCGTAGGCTTTTCGCATATGGAGTCGGCTACGTGCCCGTGCGGTGATTTGTGAATACCAAAAACAATACGTAAATGCTTCCAATAGCCGCGCCATATGTGACAAAGCGTTTTCCAACACCACACTATCGCCGTTGAAATCATAGATAGTACGCATAATACCATTTAGAGGAAGTGCATTAGGTGCGATTTGACGGATAAAGCGTGATAAGCAAGACTCAATACTTGCACCTGCAACATACATCATATAACAAGCATGTAACGAATCGAATTGTCGTTTGTGTAGGCGTTTATTAGCACCCATACCACAGAACAAGACTAATGCATCACAATATGCTAATGCAATCTTTTTGTTACCACGTATTAGATAGTCACAAGGGAAAAATTCCCACGGTGCATTGATAACACCTTCGTAACCTTGTGGTAGTCCTAGTCCAATCATACACGCGGTGCGTATAATACTAGCATGTGCTACCATACACGAGCGTAAACCCCACGATTCAATACGTTCCCATTCGGTGTGATTGAATCCTACCAGTGTTACTTGTTTGGAAATATCACAACTTACCTGACCTAACGTAACCGCACGAGTATTTGCCATTGCACCAACAATAGTCGCACTAGCAATTACACCGCTTATTCCATGTTGCGGTGGAATAATACCTACTAACCACGTCGGTAATAGTGCGCCGTACTGACCTAATCTGTTTTTATGAGTACGTTCATAAGGGTAAGAGTATCTAGGCGACGGCATATACGAGCGAACATATACCTTACCCAACGCAATACGCTCGCCTACGAATACAATATCATCAATACAAGGCTGCGAACCATCATAACCAGTCACCTCGATATAGTTACGCAAGGAACCTTCATAGGCTTCCCTAATGGTATCGTCAGTAACAACCGCGATGTTATCGCCGTTGTCATTACTATCACCATTGCTTATTCGTGTTTCAGTAACCATACCATCATCTACTGACCCGTCATCCCATTCTGCCGAATCAAAATCTACACCTATCGGCACCATTCGCTGACGAGGTTGTGGGTGTAGCGGCATTGTGGGCATACCTTGTCCCCGTTTAGGATGACTCTCGACGGAGTATACCCTATATTCCAGGTAACACAACCGATATTCGTCCATTCCACATATGTAATATACTATACTATACTTTCGCACTTTTGGGGGGCCATTGAGTCTCTCTATTGATGTTTCAGGGATATTGCTCTTTATTTTGCTCTATAGATAGATAGATAGATAGATAGATAGATAGATAGATATAGATATATTTATATATATACTATAGTATACTACACCAACCTAAACACCAATAACACCAAACAACCCAAATAAACCAAATAACAGTAGGGAGTCGAGTACCACGGATAGACTCCGTACCCTAAACACGATGGTTACTACACCTGTTTTTTCTTACACGGGCCATCGTCAACGCTTACGACCCCACACACCTAATCGCTCTACCCTCACACCTAGCCCCCTTTCTGTACGTCCTAGCGTAGACGTGTAGTAGAGCCGCTTACTCCCGTCCTACGTACTCTGACGATTTTTTTATTTTTCCGTTGACTTCCCGAAGAAAATACCTTAGACTGTGTATGAGTAGAGCAAAGACAAGCAGACCAACCAACGGAGAACGAACATGGAAACCTTCAAGATTACAACACGACGAAAAAGATCAGTAACAATTTACATCCTCACAATCACTTGGTTCAACACAGTAGGTAAGAAAGAATCACACACCGAAGAATTTTGGGATATGCCAGCACTTAACGCATGGAAAATACATTACGAAGGAACTTGGTAGTTGCCATTAAGAAGTCTTAGTAGCACACCATCACACACAACGGAGAACAATCATGGCGTACACATACGATGATGCACACACATTGCTTGAACTACTAGAATCCTCATTCCCATACGTACATACCACACAGATGCAATTAGGCGGAAAGGATAAGGCATCCCTTACTGTATGGGTTAGTCTTGATAACAAGGACACATGGAATAACTACATTTTCCATAACTCACGGTTTGCCATTTTCGATATAGACCACAACAACCGACTGTCAATGATAACCAAATCCCACAAAATCAAGGCTAAGTTACGCATGGGTAAGGTAAAATCCCTAGAACATGCCGCACAAAAAATTCTGAAATGGGCCGAAGAATCCTCCGAGTAAATCGTATGAGTCAGTAAATCCCTACACAACGGAGAACACAATGGATTTTTACAAAATGCGCGTAGAAGAAATATACCTATGGATTAAGAATAACAATAAAGTAAACGGAGAAATCTATTGGGATGATTGGCCGGAAGACCCCGATGAGGAATTAGATTACGATGTAGAAAGATATAAGGATGAACTAGAAAGTATGGCGGAAGAACTATTCTACGAACGAAATAAGTAACCCCAAACGGAGAACATATAAAAAGTTCTAGTCCCTAAACCCAAACGGAGAATAAGAATGTACAATCGTCCTATCCTTTTAGATGTTGAAAAACTATACAATGAATGTGATACACTAAAGGAACAACTTTCAAAATGTGTTATCACATGGGAAGCATGGAAAAACTCTCTAGGATTATCAGGATTAAATTATCCTTTTCCTAGAATAATAGGTGCCATTGATCCCGTTATGAATGGAGCGAAGAAAACACTCGAAAACTTCTTATCTTCCCACGCTGCTATGAACGTCAAACAACCGAGAAAACACAATGGCTAGAGAACTAAAAAGAGGTATACACCCTATGCGTAGAGTTGTTGGGGATGTAGTAGTCCGCAATGACAAGTTTCGAGAATTAGAGTTAGAGTGTGGACACACCACATATCGTGTAAACAATGGTCCGTATAGTGTTCCTATAACTGTACGTTGTAAGCAATGCCCACAAAGGTAACTAGAAAATGGCTAAGTTCAAAGTAAATGATCGTGTTACTCGTATTCGTAAAATTATCGATTATGGAGTTGTACTTATCACACATGGAATGGTAATAAAAGAGTATAGCCAAACACAACTTATCGTACAATGGTATGACCAATGGCATACTAGAGAAATCGTATTCGATGCTGACTTGAGTCTAACCAAGGAAGCAGATATACCCGAAGAAGCAAGAAAAAAGAAAATTACCGGTTGACTCCCGAAGAATCCGCAGTACACTCCCTATGAAGACGCAACACGCAACACACTGTAGCGTCCACCCCCCAAACCGGAGAACACACCATGACTACCCTGCTGATTTATCCCGATGGCACCACCGACGTACTGCCGTACATCGTTTGTATTGGTGACGTGTTCGGTACCTGGGAAGTCTATGACCTTACCACGGACGACCTTGGACGTACTCATGCGTTGCTGCGCTCCCTAAAGGTAGCGATAGCAGCCTAGCATCCGCAACCACAACCTTCGACAATCGTAGGCAATGGGAACCCTACACCCTGGTATCTACACTGACTCAGTAACCACAAGTAACAAAACGGGAATAGTACAATGGCTAATAAGAAGAAGAAGACCGAACCACAAGAGGAAATCACGGAATTGGCATCTGATACTGCTACTGCCGTAGCGGAGCAAGATGAGGAAGCTACTAAGCGCGATTACAAGACAATGACCATTGGCGTAGGCGAACGTCGTGCGGAAAAGTTCGACGCACTAATGGTGCTTACCAAGAAACTCGGATGTAAGCATTCCGATTTAGTGTGGTTAGCTATTGACAAGTTGCTTGCCGATCCTCCAAAGGTTGCCCCAATTGGTAGTTCGTCGTCCGCAAGTAACTCACCTGGATTCTGGACAAACCCAGTATTCGGAAACGGTGAGGGAACACCTGCTACCGCGATGGCAGTTATTGAAGTTGCCAAACGTTCCAGCATGGACGGTCGTACATTCTTCCGCTTCAAGGAAGATGAGGATACGGAAAAGCAAATCATCAACCGCGCACGTTCCTTGTCACAAGCCAAGCGTGCAGCCGAGTTTGATATGGGTATGCTTGGCCGTGCTGGTGACAAGGTACCTGTAACCCTATTGGATGACGACGACTAAGCACCGTTCAATATTGTGATAGGTTTGCTGGCAAAACCCGGAAATGAAAGTCCGGTACCTAGCTGTAGGGTGGTACCCGTCCTGTTTGAGGGACAAAGATACAGCCAAACTTATCGCACAATCTGGTAGCGGATGCACACTAGCCCGGTCTACTTCGGTAGGTCCGGGCTTTTGTGTGCCCAAATGGATTTTTATTTTGCCCCTACGTACTCTCGTGACCCTACGTAGAACGAAATACGAGAAAATTCGTACAAAGTTCTGGACTAAGCGAAGGATATGCGGTAGACTGTGTATGAGTAAACAAGAGGAACGGAACGGAACACACCAACCAACGGAGCCAAGATCATGGACGCTATTGAAAACGCTAACAATGCACTATGTGAAATGTACCCTGAGCGCTTTGTGGAAACGACAGAAGAAGCACAATGCGTATTAGACGCTATCACAGATGGGCGTGATCCTATTGACGATCTCGACGAATACCGATTTTGGCGCTCCCCACGTGGTCGTATCGAAGAAGAACACGACGCTTTTCTTTTCGACCAATAGTAAGAAACTCCCCTACCACGTAACCCGAACCGGAGAACCCTATCATGGCGTACCTAGTTATAGACTTATCTACCTCGTCTCGTCGTACCATGTTCGTTGCCGCTTCTCCGGGATGGGCGCTTTGTAAGGAAGATATGCGAGTGTACCGCGATGGCACTAACCCGCATACCAGTGGACCGGAAATGACTTTCAAGAAAGAGGAAGCCTATAAGTTCAAAACCCATAGAAGTGCTGCAAGAGTAGCTAATACACTCATCAAAGGCATAATCCAAGAAATAGACTAAACCCTACATATCAACCCAACCTAAACGGAGAACCCTACCCATGCTGAAACTTTCTAACCCTCGCAATTCCGCCATTATTGAGGATTGGCCTACTGGACGCAAACGTTGCACTGCAACGTTCACGGTTGAGACCAAAAAGGGTAAGTACCGCGTCAGCCGCGTAACGACTGGCAAGCCAAAGAAGACCACATACAACCACCGTATGTGCATCGTAGACGGTGACGACGGCAGAACCTATCTCATCGCGATTACCATGTACGATCAAGCTATCGTGATGCTTGGTACTCTCACCAGTACGCAACACTACTTCAAGGAAACCAATCCCGAAATGTATCAGCAAGTGCGCGATCTACTCAACACAGAGTCATTGTATCAGTAACTTTTCCTACCCCTTCCGCAACCGCTTACGGAGTTCCTACCAATGAAGACCGAACCATACAAGGGTGAAATTGCACGTAACGCTACCAAGGTGTTCGGGCATATGCCGAATGGGTGCCTATACGTCGCAAGTGCTGACAGTCTCAGAGACTCAAGAGGATACCCTTTAGACGCACGATGGGAGTGTCAACCCCGTAAAGATGGACACACCGCTTACCTCCGAGCCATGTACGACGTGGGAATAAACATACGAATGTACGGGTAGGACGATTTTTTTATTTTTCTCTTGCATAGTCGAAGAATATGGTGTAAGCTATGTATGAGTAAGGAAAGGGAACGGAACACACCACCACTAACGGAGAAAAGATCATGGCACATATTCTTGACACCCTAACCAAAAATCAAGTCCTAGCCTTTGAAGCCATACACCAAACGATGACAGAATGGAACGCTGATATAGTTTGGGCACATGAGGTACACGAAAATCTTGCCGAGTTGATAGGACGCGAATCGCTCGGAGGAATCCTCAGTGGTATGGTAAAGGCTAATCTTATCGTACATCACACACAAGAGGAAGACAACGATTGTATCATGCTTATTGAAAAAGGTAGGATTGCAAGCGAAGAATTAGGCTACTAGGCCGTAAGAGTAAAGGAAGGGAACAACGTTGCTCCCTGTCATATCCCCAACCCTACAAAAAGGGATCGTACCATGAGTGCATTTATCGACACCGCCACCTTCGCCAAAACTCCCGCGTGGCATCGCCAAGGAATCGTAACCGAGGAAGCTACTACCAGCAAAGACGCACTGCGTAACTCCGGCCTAGACTGGACCGTCAGCAAGCGTCCCGTTTTCTTTGAGCATGACACTCCGGTAATGGACGCTGACGGCATGAGCATGGAAACGGAATACCACGCGGCAAACGGACATTATGCAATCGTACGGGACGACACCCTTGCAACCTTGGGCGTCATGGAATCACAATACACGATCCTACAAAACTCGGATGCGTTTACGTTCATGGACAAACTTGCAGACCGTTCGGAAATCCGATACGAGGCAGCCGGTAGCCTCAAAAATGGTCGGGTCATCTGGTTACTTGCGCAGCTACCCAATGCGCAAGAGGTTATCCCCGGTGATCTAAACGTTCCCTACGTGCTCTTAGCATCCAGTCACGACGGTACGCTTCCGGTACGCATCCAACCTACTACGATTCGCGTTGTATGTTGGAACACCCTTTTTGCAGCAATCAACGGTCAGGCTACTACCTACGCTGCCAAGATCAAGCATACGTCAAGCATGGAATCGCGGATGGAACAAGCGATTACCACCATTCGCAAGGCGCAAGAATCGTATAGTCAGTACATCATCACTGCCAAGGATATGACACGTAAGAACGTCAACGCTGACACATTGGCAACGTATCTAGGCGCCGTGTTGGGGATCAAGGATACCAAAGCAAACGACGTACCTACTCGGACCCGTACTACCCTAGACGCAATCGTGCGTAACTTTGTCGAGGATGCTACGAATCGCCTAGAGGGTATGGAGCGATCCGCATGGGCGGCGTTCAATGCAGTCACGCAATGGGTAGACCACCAACGCGGTAGCCGTAACACTGCAACCAAGAGTAACGACAACTCCGAGGAAAACAGGTTCCACGCTGCGACGTTTGGTGTAGGCGCTGACCTGAAAACCCAAGCATGGAATAAGGCTCAGGAAATCCTAATGGCCTAACCATCCGCAAAAGTACGTAACACAGATTCCCTATTAGGCTCGGCTTAGTAGGGATTTTCTGTGTACTCGTCTGGTTACGTACACTACATTTTACAAAGGTAGGTAATGAGCCTCAATCCCTACCCCATATATACACGTACACATCCGTAGGCTTACAGAAACCGGCTTAGAATGGACGACCAACCCTTACCCTTACCCCTGGTATGCCCAAGTAATCCGTGGACCGCCTACGCAATCCTAAGCATTGTCCAAGAACCCCAAACTTTCAACAAACTTCTTGTCTATCCGTCTATGGTAGAGTATAGTATAGGATATGGCCTACAGTCCCATATTTTACGTACTATGACTACTAATAAACCAATAGTATCCATCGTGTTACGTGGCGGACCTTTCAACGGTGACACTATAACACGCGATTTAATATTTACTATATTGCACCTTGTAATTACAATAGATTGTCCAGACGAGAAGTATGGTAAATCTGCGTACACTCTTATTGAAAAGTACAACGAAAATAAAGAGTTGTACCATGCTGATTATCTTGGTGATGACTTTTTTGATTTTTTGAATATATAACCGAAATGAAAAAGTTATTTACTAGGTCAAAATGAAGCACAAATACAAGTGTCTAGGATGCTTATTCGTTTGGTTAGCCGGTGTGGGTCCCCAACATTGTCCGAAGTGTTCGCACGTCTACATAAAATGGTTGACCTACAAGGACGAATAACATGGGTGATATAGCTGATATGATCCTATGCGGTATCCTATGCGATTGCTGCGGTGAGTACATAGGGGAAGACGTAGGCCACCCTCGTAAGTGTGATGGTTGCAAAGACGGACACGAACACGACGACGAACAAAAGGAACATGTAATCTAATGACCAACGATAACACAATCGACACTAAGACTCTAATCGTATTGATTACCCTTCAAGAATCACATCTTAATCACACAACAATGGGTGATATTCAAGATTGTGTACACCTAATTAAGATAGGATTAACACAAATCGATAGGTTAGTGAACCTAGAACTAATAGAATCAACAGGACTAAGAGAAAACAAATACGTAACCTATCAAATTACTGATAGAGGTATAGCGTTTATCAACCATTTGAAAACGATCAACGTACGTATCTAATGCCGTGGTACAATACTGATTTGGATGATAGGGGTAGATACGTACTAGGAAACCCTAGCCCTACTGCCGGGTATTGGGTAGGAGATGACCTAGATTTTATGATGATGAACGGACAACACCGTGCAAACATGGATAATCGTATATACTACATATTCGATAAACTAACTGCTACTAAAGTAACGATTGCTCCTGATATGGCTATTGCAGACGATGCGCATAAACACGATGCAGAGACGATGTTCCTTGTTTCGACAGGATACAAGTTAGGTGAATGTTCGCACTTAGCCTATCAAACTTACATAGAGCTAATAGCATTACATCATCACTTATTCGGTGTACCCAAACAAACGGATGGTTACTGGATAGACGCTACTAGTTACTATGATACAGCTTTATACGACGCACCAATGAGTCATTACTCACAATCCAAAACTATAAAGCGTCCTAATACCAGATATTCCCTTAGTACCCGTTCGATTGATGGAAGTATTCGCGGTGACGTTCTTACTTGGATACCCAAACGAGAAGAATGGTTATCGTATAATGATGATAACAGAACATTTTGTATAGACTATTTAGGCAACATTAGAAAATGGCATTCTGATATTGACCAGACAGAAACGTATGAACATATACTGGGACACCCTTACCAGTTATTTCATGCGATGAAACGTATTGCTGAAGGACGTAGCCGATGGAAGCATGACAAAAAGTTACCTTGGGCATGTATTGCATGTGCCGAAGAATCAATAGGAATGATAGAGATAAACGAGACTTACTTTTTCTCGTGTTGTGGTTCGCGTCTATGCACCGCCCGATTTACATATTGGATATGTACTTTCGAGAATACTTGTCATTATTTCAAGGTGGAACCTTATGATAAGGACGGACGTGTACTATCATGGCAGCACTACCACACTGGTAAGGATGACGGTGTGATGAATACTTATAATCATTATCGTATACCGGAAATCTACAATCGTAACGACGGAATGGTACTAACTGAATTAGACGACGAATGGGATTAATGTAATGATAATACTAATAGTAATACTACTAAGTATTTCCATTGTTCTAAATCTTGTCCTTACATTCACTATGTATATTGTACTAACTGATTTCATACAAACTAAATCTACCGAGTTACGTGAGTTTATTAAGGAACAAAATGGCAAGCAAACAAGCACAAGAAGCATACAAGAAGATTAGACGCCAACAACGAAAGGAAAAAAAGAAAAAGTATCAACCTAAGATCATTAGGGAAATACTACAAACTACATTACTAGTGTTCTTTATAAACAAGATAGCCGAAGTACCCCCGTTTGCAGATTGGTCCTGGTGGTGGATACTATCACCATTTCTGATTCCCGTAGGATTGGTAGCTATTGTGTTTGCAATCATATTGGCTTGGGTAGTCATTGACAGAACGGTGTATAACATACGAAATCGCACCAATGACACAAAAGGGAAAGAGCAAGAAGCGACAACCACAACGTAGTATAAAAATCGGTAGACGTAGGATAAACGTAGTACACGTATATGATGCAATACATGGTAGGGGACTACTACTATTCATTAGCAGCGCAGACGTAACCGATAGGATGATTCTAGTAGGCAATCGTGTAACACACCAAAGCGGTGCATACTCAATAGTCCAAGTGTACACATCAACCTTCAATACAATTATCGGTATAGAATTGAAACCCAATGGCAAGAGTCGTGATACCCGTCGAACAATTGGAGTATGAGGAAGACGGTGATACCCTATGGATACACAGTCCACAAGGTGCAACAGTGTTACGTATTAAACTCCTACAAGGTAAATTTCGTTCTAGGCCAGATGATTGCGAAAATGTATGTAGTCATCTTGATATGTTAATTCTTGATATAAGTAGCGATGCAAAAGATGTACACTTTTGCTTAATAAAGAAAGATCAACCATGACACATACACAACAATCTCCTTCAACATACCTACGAGAAGAAGCACGTAACGAACAAGCGCAAAACAAACGTAGGGAAAAAAGAGAGAAGAAAGAAAGAGAAGCCAAAGACAAGCACATACAGAAGTTGAAAGCACAAGGATTATCGAAGATAGTCAATGATCAATTAGGTATTGCGCGTGAACATCAAAAGAGTAATAAGAAGAAGCTACCAGCGTCCCGACGAAAGCGCAAACAACTACGCAATGCCTAAACTACCATTAATAACAAAAGAAGCAAATTTAGAACACTCAATTATAAGAACATTGCAAACAGGGCATGAACAGGGTGCGTGTGACTCGAAGATGCTAGGTCCAAAATCTTATTCAGATTGGGAAGTATGTGTACGTGCTTTGATGCGTCGTTTTGATATTCACGAACATGGATTAGATCAAGCATTACATACCCCATGTGATGATTGCTGTGGTATTGGTGTATTCAGAAAAATAGAAGATCGTGTACCACGTGATATTACATGTAACAAGTGTAAGGGTACTGGTAAACTACCTTTCTAGCTAGAATAAGTCAAGAAATAATTGGTCAAGTAGAACAATTAGTACCAAAGGTATGATAAAACGATTACCCATTATTAGACATATACGTTACTACTATTGTCGTTGGCGTTATAACATTTGGTGGAATAATTATGGTAGTCAATTGGGAGCATTCCCAAATGAACATGACCTACAGTTTTTAGAAAATATATGGTATGGCAAAAACTAAGGGTTGGTATTTATACCGTCCTGGGCATTGGAAAAAGGAATACCCGTTACACGGATTCAAAGGTCAAATACTACAACGTCCTAATGGTAGATGGATAGTGCGCCTATGGTGGGGACACATGCGATACGGTGCCGGATGGTGTACAAATCTCAAAATGTGTAAACAAACCGCAGACGGTGTGTATGAATCACATTCACCTTTCACCACTGGCAAACCTAAGACACTTACTAACGAATGAAATACTCCGAACAAGACTTGCGACCTGATACGGTGTATTCTAATGGTAGACACCTGCGACGTACTGTCAAATTCTTCAAGATACAACGCAAGAATACAGACGGTGAAATGGAAGGTCAACAGTGGATTTCGTATCACGTATGCCGGATGCGACAACCAACATTAGGAAAGCCTAGAAAGGTAATAGATAAAGGTCCGATCAAGTCTTGCACGGAAGTTGCATTTCGTAAATGGATGAGTGTAGCAGACCCTATCCTGACCGCCGTGCGCAAAGCACAAGCAATAGTAGAAGAAAGGGACGCCGAAGAAGCAGCCAAAAAGGAAGCGATAGAACCCGCCGCTACTACCTGTAAATGGTGTGGGATGGAATCGTGCTACTGTTGTGTTGAATGTGGAAACCATGTTACGTTCCATGCTCAACACTGTTCGTACCATCAAGAGTAATAGTCATGCCAGGATACTATCCACACCCAAGCCAAGCCGAAACGCAAGCCCGTATCCTCCGAGTCCACGGCAATCCTATAGCGTCTGAACTACTACCAAATGGAAGTGTACTAATGCGCTTCTTTGGTCGTGTACGTCATGGATACTTTGTAGTCGATCATGCCGACTTACACAATAAAGTATCTGAGCGATATCTAGAAATTGTGATAGACGAACAGGGGAATCCTCGAAACAGTGTAGATAGTGAAGTACGTATGACAAACTCACTAGAGATTTTCGAGGAGTCTATACCTGTTCTGGTACGTCGATAATGGAACGTGGTGAAAGAACACGACGCTGCAACGATGCGAGAAGTTGTCTAATCAAAGCACTATACGGATTAGACAAACATGATGAATCACCACTAATGTACACCATCATGGCGCTTGTTCACTTATCACCTATACCCGAACAACTTGAAATGATGGAAAAAGTAATAGAACGATCTAAGGAATATCGAGGAATCAAATGATTTGGCTTTGTATACTACTCTATCTGTTGAATGGGATTATTGTAGGACGTGCATTTTACCAAGCACTACAAAAATATGAAGATGACTTTGAAGACGAAGGAATGGTAGTATACATTATAGGTATACCGTTGCTATGGCCTATGTTCTCTGTCATCTTATTCATTGTTGGTATAGTCGATTTTGATAGTCCAATGTACACATTTTTACGTAACCCTATACGTAGTACGTATGGTATAGTAACTAAACCCCTTATCTGGTTTATCAAGTTTTAGTAAATGACTCAAGGAACAAGGTCAATACTCAATAACCTAGACGAGTTAGTAGACGATAACCAATGTTGTTCTACCGTAGTAGGTGCATGGTTCGAAGCTATATCGGAAGGGTTACTAGATGCTGCGCAAGTAGAAAAGCGATACGTAGGTAACTTTATGTTCCACGTAATCACACCAAAATAAAATTATGGATCTAACAAAATACAAGATGCGAGATAATGGAAATTCTTTTTATTTCGATCAAACAGTAATAACAGTTACCGATAAATCTAGAACCATTGTTATACATACTCTTGGTGAACTACCCATAGACGGAGAACTACACAATACGATTGATATGTACATAATATTGAAACAACTTATGGCACATATCGAAACAGAGTTGCAATGTCCTCTATGTAAAGGTAGTGGGCAAAGTCCAGATGAAAATGTTTGTCGCCGTTGTAGTGCATTAGGAATTGTTGACTAATGGACGATTCACTATTCCCAATGGATAGCAATTACAAACCATTGAAGGCACCTAATCGTATTATTGACCCGGAGGATTACCCCTGGGAGTTAGGTATGGTATCGTCGCCTAAGAAAGACGGAAATCGTGGTTTGTGTATACTTGGAAAACTGTATACGTCGTCCATGAAAACACCGCTAAACGAACTACTACCTAAGTTCCTTGCACCGATGTTAGCGTACTGTGAAAAGCATCAAATCGTTTTAGACTTTGAATTGTATGATCCAGCATCATCACATCACGCCAAACTATCTGGGATCATTAACAGTTATTCATTACCATTACCTGTATCGCTTCGGTGTTATGTGTTTGACGGGATGCCCTACGAAGATTTTCAAGTCAATTCCGAATACTTCCCATATCGTATGCGTATTCCGCATTACCACGAAGTAGTAAATGCAATAGACGACGAACGTATAATTGCATTACCACAACGTCCCGTTGAGACTCCCGAAGAAGTAGATGTAATGTTCAATTCAGATTTAGCTAACGGTGATGAAGGTTCTATTATTCGTTCCCTCGATATACAAGGTGACGTAGATGAGAAGCGACAATTACGCGGAGGTTGGTATAAACACTCACGAGCTACCGAACGTCAAGGTATTATCTTTAAGCAAAAGTTGTTCAAGACGGACGATGGTATTATCACCAGAGTTGTACAACGTAGACAACTCAAAAAAGAATGGCCCCGTACCTACGACAACAACGGACAACTTGAAAAGGTACACAACAAAGATGCGTATGAACTAACTAAGTGTGTTGGTTCATTTGAAATCAAAGGTCCATGTTCCAATTGCAAGGGTGAACCCTTGGGAGAACGTGACGGAAAACCCGTACACATCTGTACGTCTTGCGATAGCACGGGTACAATGGTCTTCCGGATCGCATTCGGTGTTGGGTACCCTATGGAGGATCGTCGGCGCTTGTGGAGCCTAAGAAATGGTCTGCTAGGTAAGCACGCTGAATACATACACATGCCGCATGGTGCCAAGTCACGCGCACGTATTGGGAGATTTGTAAAACTACGGCCGGATAAGGATTAGTCAAATGGCGGATACACTATCAGGTGCCGAACGTATACTACTTGAACGTACACGACAAGTCAATAAAGACAAGCCGTGGACGGCTAAACATGATGATAAGCATGATAGACATGAATTAGTATATGCAGCTATATCCTATGCCGCACCCGACTATGAAAAAATGGCACTACATTGTGGAGGTTTTCATTTTAAGCGTTTATGGCCTTGGATGATGCATATAGCAAGATATGATGATGAATATGTACAGGGTATTCCTACCTTCAAAGAAAAAAGAATTGATAATCTAGTTATTGCAGGAGCATTGATAGCTGCTGAAATTGATAGATTACAACGTTTAGAAGACAATAATAACCAAATATAAGTTAGTGATGGATGTACTTTGGGATTGTCAAAAGCGAGTATTACATGCTCCGCAAATGAGTAATGCGGTGTTCCTACCTTATGGATCAGGTAAGACACGTGTTGCATTATTGCGTATGCGTAAGCTATTACTCAATAACCAAAGTACATTGTGTATGGGATTGGTGTTTATTCGTAAACACAATAGAGCGGGATGGAAGCGCGAAATAGACAAGGTATTTCCTGGTGAGGATATACAAGTAATAGACGAAACCAATTACAAGAATTGGGAACCTTCCGCCCGTCGTCCTGCTATCATTCTATGGGGACACCATAACGCAGACCGTCATTTAGATTGGTTACTTACTGATGTAATACATGGTAGCCGTCCTGAGATTGTAATTGTAGATGAGTCTACACGTATTAAGAATTCGAAGACTAAGACTACAAAAGCAATACTAAAGATTGGTAGTGTAGCACAAACGGAATACCAATCTGAACTAATGATAATGACCGGCGATCCATGCCCGGAAAGTCCTACAGAAATTTGGTCACAATTTCAATTCCTATGGCCTAAAGCTAATCCATTCGGTACTACATATTATCGCTTCCTACAAATATGGTTTCGTCATTCGGATCATGGTCCGATATTGAAGTTTGAAAAGCGTAAAGAATTTGAAGCACTATTAGACCGATACTCGCATACACCTTCCGAGGATGATTGGGAAGAATTAGAAAAGGCTAAAGGTATAACGCATCGTCGTTATATGGTAGAGGAGTACGAACCTACAGCACATCAAAAGTCACAACTCCAACGTCTACGTTCACGTATGGAAATTGACGATCACGAGTTGTGGTCGGCTGGCGCATGTTGGCAAATAGGCCAACAGTTATGCAGTGGGTTCTACTACCATCCTGAAACTAAAATACCAGTATGGGAACCCGGTGATACATACCCTAAACTAAACCTACTTACAACGGTTCTGGATGTTCTATTTACAGAACAAGCATTACGTCAAATTATTATCTGGATCAAATACGTAGCAGAACGTACATTAATTCAACAACACCTTAGTACACACAACTATCGTAATGTTATAGGTCCAGACGAAAATGCACTATCTAAGTTTATGAATCACGGTGTACGTATTTTACTTATGCCAGCCGATATTTCCGAAGGATTCGACGAACTATCAGGCGCCGATACTAATATCTTCTATTCTAATACAGCATCACAAGAGAAGCGCAATCAAGCGGAAGGTAGAATAGACCGTCCTAATGATGGTACACCACGCGACACAATCTTACACATTGATTTAGTAGGTAAGGATATGCCCGATGCAGATATTGCAACACTCTTACAAGCAAAGAACTTCACACCGGCACGAATGAACTATACAGTAAATGAGTTCACACATGGTAAGGGTAAAGATGAACACAGAGAAGAAACCTAAAGATACTGCAAACTGTGTAGTATGTGGTCAAGAATATCCTAACTCCGGTGTTGCAGCTAACTGTTGTGAAGCAATCAAAAAAGAGAAACGTACTACACGTTATACTAATATGGATGCTGCAATGCTCGAAGAACAAATGCAAAAACAAGTACCTAGAGATATGAAAGAACATAGAGAGAATGCACTAGTAGATGAAAATGAAATAGACGAGGATTACTATTATGGCGACGGAGAATGATAAGATACAACACACCGAGATACCAGATAGTCGCGCAGCCCCTAAGAAGAAAGTAGCAGTAAAGCAAAAGGTAATTAAGCCCAAGCACAAACTACTAACTCCTCCTACTATTTTACCGCCACCGATGGACAAAATACGTGGGGGTGCTAAGTCTATATATTTCTCTGACCTATCACCAGTCAAGCAATTAGAGTATATACTACGGGGACAGAAACGTACACGCGGTGTGTCACCAGTTATCCAACAACTAATGACACAACTAATGAATGCGTACCTAGAGAAAATCGAAGGTAAGCCACAAGAAGAAATCACAGATATTCGTAGTGTTGAGTTTACTGCAAAGGTCTATCTATAATGAGTCATGGTGAACCTATAACACTAGAAACTTTACCAGATAATCCGTGGGATGGTACACACCATATAGTAGAAGTTACACAATCATCAGTCGATACTTTCCTACGATGTCCTACTAAATACTTCTTTCGTTACATGTTACGTTTACGAAATCGTGGATTATCAATACCTCTACTTATAGGTAAAGCGGTACATAATGGATTGGAACTATTGATTTCTCCCGAGTACCCAAGGGATCAAAGTATCTTCCTTGCTATGCAAGCAATGGATAAGGTGTTCGACGACGTAGAAGAACAGTCAGACCTATTTGCAACAATCAACCCTGATAAGGTAGAACATGCTCGTGCAGTAGCACATGCGTTATTACGTTCTTGGTGGACGTTCTACGGTGACGAAGTAGAAGACTGGACCTTACTAGCTTCGGAGTTCAAGGTACGTCCCAAGGAAGGTGTAACCCGCGATAGTCCATTGTTGGAACGTATGGGCGGAATGCTCGATGGACTAATGCAGAATCTAGCTGGCGTATGGGTAGTAGAACATAAGACACGTTCTACACTATCCGACTTGAATACCTTGGGACTGGACCTAAACTTTCAATGCTTATGGTACTTGATACTATGCCGACACATAGTAGAGTCTATGTCGGAAGTACCTGAACCTCCCAAGGGGTTCCTATTTAATGCAATGATGAAACCACGGCATAAGCTAAAAGATTCAGCAGACAATCCATTACAAGAACTAATTGACCGGATGATGGAAGCGATTAACAAAGACCCGGACAAATATTTTTCAATGACTACTGTGCTTATTCCCGAAGCAGTTACAGAACATGCATTGCGTAGTTTTGAGAACATGGTTGCACGTATGGATAACCTAACCGCAGATACATGTTACCAGGACTATCGCTCATGTGATGATTTTGGTGGTTGCCCCTATCGTGGTTTGTGCAAGAATGGTATTACACCTAAATCCTCTATGGAAGAAATTGCAGATAGTCCCTACGTCCGAGAGTTTGAAATCCGCGCACTACACGAGGAGTTAGAAGAATGATATACCATAAGAAATATAGTAAACTGTTTGGATGGTTCATATTTCCTATGATAATATCTATAATGAATGGTATCTTTTGGACATTATTACAAGCACCTAACAAAGATGTTTTTGGAACAATGATAATAGCATTATTTTTTGGACTACTACTATGGTATATGGGAATTAAAGAATGATGTATATACCTGTTGAGTTTTTAGTTGGACAACATATTAACAGTGCATTACAAGAAATGATCCATCTTTCTAAACAACTAAAAGTAGGAACAACTTGTTCCTTCAATGGCGTTACTCTATATGTTAGAGAACATAGTGACATAAAAATGTTACATGCGCAATACCAGAATAATTTAGCACGTAATATGAGTGATCCTAATAAAGAAGTATTAACAAATGAGTGAAGAAACACCACGCTTTACTATACCTAATACACCACGCAAACCACAACGATCTATTGATAATTCAATGATATGGTTGTACGGTGAACCGAAGATAGGTAAAACTACATTCGCTTCTAAGTTTCCTGGTGCATGGTTTATATCTACTGAACCTGGGCAAGCGTTTGTAGAAACACGCGAGCCTGTAATCATTAATGATTGGGAAGACTTCTTAGAGTTTTGCCTATTCATTTCAGAAACTCGACCTGAAAAGTTTGGGGATGGTACACCTATTAACACATTGGTAATTGATACCTACGATCAACTATTCAAAATGTGTCAAAACTCAATATCCCATGAATTAGGCGTAATAGACTTAGCCGAAATTGCACATGGTAAAGGGTGGGGCCGTTTAACAATGGAATTTGAGAGAGTGATGACTAAGTTCCTAAAGTTCCCTTATACTATTGTGTGTATATCACATGTACGGGTAAAGGAAATCAAAACCAGGGGACGCAAAGTTCACCTTATCGAACCGCATGTTGGCGCCGCTGGAATGCGTTGGGGAATCTCACAAGCTGACCTTATCATCTATGCTCATATGCATGAAATGTTTGAACGTGATAGCGATGGGCAAGCAATAGATATAACAGAACAACGGGCTATGATGCTGCAACCTAGTGCCGGTATTGTAGCTGGTGGGCGCATGTCAAACATACTACCACTAGAACCTATACCGCTCGACTATGATTCTTTTATGGCACACTTTGAAGACCCTACACCTGAACCCAAAGACGACTATACAAGTGATAGTACCGATCCAAGAGACCATGAATCTCCTCACAGTTCAAACGAAGATTAGGAATAGTCATGTCGGAAATTAGTAATGTATTCAATTGTTTGAAGTGTAATGATACGGGTGTTATTGAAGCACATGAATTGACACACTATTGTAAATGCAAAAAGGGAGATCAAGCAAAAGCTGATAGACTTATACCTAACCACGAGGATAACCCACTACGATGTACAAAGTGCGAGGATATTGGACACTTAGAAGATGGTACATGGTGTACTTGCTCAACAGCTATAGCAAGGAAAACACAATTAGATAAAGTATTTGATAGTAATTTGAATGTAGGTCCAGACTTGCCTACTATTACTAATGAGGAGGGAGGAAAACAATCCGAGATACACTATAGAATGGACTTGTTGCCCTTTAAGGCATTGTTAGAAGTATCCAAAGTATTGAAAGAGGGGAGTGATAAATACGATACTAAGGGTACACCAGATCACCCGGATCAGAATTGGCGTAAGATACCACGTCGTGAACACTTGAACCGGGTACTTGTGCATGTTGCGGCATACCTCACTGGTGATAGACAAGACGATCATCTATCACATGCGGCTTGTCGTATTTTGTTTGCTATGGAAGTTGAAGAACATAAACAGGAAGTACCGTTCTAATGGCTACAGACAAAACGGATAAGAAAACTACTAAAGTCGATACCGATTATGATGAGGAACTATTCCCAACACAAGAGGAGTATACCGACTTTGCTAAGGATTGGGGTGAAGCACAAGAGGAAAACGAGAAAGCAGACCCCACGGGTAATTTCATTGTTGAAATTACGGATGCCACCTTTGGTACTTCTAAAGGGGGACGTAAGCAGATTCACTACGAGTTGAAAGTACACGGTGGAAAAAGTGATGGTGTAACCATCAATAAGTATGATGGTCTAGGTTCACCTGGACAAATGCAAATGGCACAAAAGAGTCTAGGTAATCTTGGTATTGATATTACTAAGTTATCACCTAAGACCCTTCCTGCCGTCGTGTTAGATACTGTAGGTACTTTTGTACACGTTCTCGGAAAGCAGAGCGAACAGTTCTATAATATTTACTTCAATCGCATTGCTAGTAAGAAGCAAGTTGCGGCTGCAAAGGATGGTAAGGATACGGAAAAAGGTAAGGTATTCTAGGTAATATCGTGGGGATGTGGTGGAACGGTAGACACAAGGGACTTAAAATCCCTCGAATGTAAATTCATGTGGGTTCGACTCCCACCATCCCCACGTAAGGTGATACGGATAGATAGTAAGTTTTTAGCTCTCTCTTACTAGTAGGCTATCGTCGGTTCGACTCCGGGTATCACCATATGACAAGTATACAAGAGGATAAAACGTTCGGGGAAATATTCCCTGATATTGATGTTGAATTATCATTCAATGTTGAGTTTGGTGGTTATAGTGACTTGAATGTATTTTGTCCTTATCACGAGGATGAAACTACATCACGTACTAAGTCATGCTCTGTATCAGTATTAGGGATATTCAATTGTAAGGTATGTAAATCAAAAGGTACTGCTACACAATTCTACGCAAAGGTACACAAACTATCGTTAGAAGAAGCTAACCGTTTACTATCACAACATACAGATACACCAGAATACAAACGACGACGTGCAAAACAACGACACTACCGTACAGAGAAATCCCAAGCATTAGCAAAATCCAACCTAGATAAACGGTGTGTCGAAGACTTCACATCATCGGACAAGTATTACCGTTATTTAACTAAACGACGCGGATTATCTAATGAGATTATACGCGAACACCTTATAGGACGTGATGAACACCGTATTACTATTCCGGTTTATGACGCGGAAGGTGTACTAGTAAACATACGTCGGTATCTACCTAATGCAGCATCATCCCCTAAGATGCTTACGCATCACATGGGTTCGGGTACACCGATCCTCTACCCTTATCCTCCCCTAATTGCACTAGTAGACTCAACAGATATTATACTATGTGAGGGAGAATGGGATTGTCTCTTACTACGTTCACTAGGATTCCAGGCGTTTACTAATACTGGTAATGTATCAGCATGGGCTACGGATTGGATAGACGATTTACGTCATCATAGTATTACTATTATCTTTGATGTAAACGACAAGGATGCAGACTTAGGACAACGTATTGCATGGGATCGTGCGCAATTATTATATGATGCAGGTGCCGAAGTAAAGGTAGTTCGCTTACCTATTGACGATGTAGGCGGTGATATTACAGACTACTTCCTTAAGTATAAGAACACCGCAAACGATTTACAAACACTAATAGATAATACATCTTGGGTAACTGCTAAGACTTTTGAACGTCCTAAAGAACAGATAACTAAAAACGAACCGTCACCGCGTAGGCACGGACCCTATGACGTAGACACTAACGATTATACCGAATTGATTATGAATACACCGATCATTACGTTGCATGATGCTGCTGATTCAGAGTATGCTTTTCAAAGTATCAACCTACGTTGTTTAGTAGCTGGTAAAGGTATGGCGCCTTATATCGTACCTAAGAAAATCACCTTAGAGATACGTGATAAGAAAGGCCAACGTACTGTACAACGAGAATTTGAATCATGGGATTCTATTGTATTGAAAATGGTAGGGTGTACAGATGCCGCACAACTATACGTAATACGCAAGGAACTAGAGATACCTAAGAATGCATCGGTGACTATGATCGTTGATGAGTCAATGAACGTAGAAGAAATATACCTAATACCTACTGTTGATGAGACTGACGAGGAGCAAGGTGCGTACACAATGCGCCAAGCATACTACGTAGGTCATGGGATCGAAACTAATAGGGTGTATGAGTTTTTTGGGTATACCTTACCACACCCTAAGACTCAACAAGCTACGCACATTCTTATCAAAGCCAACCCAGCAGAATCGACGCTTGACTCTTTCAAGATGACAAGCAAACTGTATAAGCAATTGGCTAAGGTATTCCAATCCAAAGATACCCTAGCTAAGTTAGATGATATTGCAGAACACCTATCACAACACGTTACCAAAATCTATGGGCGCAATGACCTACATACAGCGGTGGACTTAGTATTCCATTCACCATTATCCTATGACTTTGATAACAACAGACTGCGTAAAGGTTGGTTAGAGTTATTAGTAATAGGTGATACACGAACAGGTAAAGGTTTTGTGACGGAAGGATTAGTACGACACTTCGGATTAGGTGAAGTAATCTCCTCCGAAAATATGACAATGGCCGGACTGGTAGGCGCAGTACAAAAACTAGGCGACCGATGGACCTTAGTGTGGGGAAAACTACCACTATCAGATCGTCGCCTAATTGTATTAGATGAGTGTGGTTCTTTATCCTACAATGATATTGCACGTATGTCTCGTATACGTTCCGAAGGTATAGCCGAAATTACTAAGGTAGTTACGGAGAAAACTACATCACGTACACGATTGATATGGTTAGCAAATCCACGTCCACCACAAGGGATACATGCCGCTCGTGTTATTGCTGATTACAACTATGGTATTGAAGCAGTATCGGGATTGATAGGCGCACCCGAAGACGTAGCACGATTCGACCTTGCGTTAGTTGTTGCAAAAGATGAGGTATCCTCTAAGGACATCAACCAACGTCGTAAGAAAACCAAAATAGATAACCCATATTCCGCTGAACTATGCCACCAATTAGTCCTATGGGTATGGTCTCGTAAGCCTGAACATATTGTATTTAAAGTTGATATAGTAGAACAAATAATGCGAGCAGCATTATCATTAGGTAAACAGTTTTCTTCTCGTGTTTGTCTTATTCAATCAGAAGATGTACGCTTCAAGTTAGTACGTATAGCAACCGCAGCAGCAGCACGTACTTTCTCTACTGACGATAAAGGGGAAAAGGTAATTGTAACTAAGGAACATGTTACATTTGCCTATAACTTCCTTATCCACATATACAGTAAAGCATCATCTGGTTACGAACAACTATCACGATTGGATAGGGAAAACTCTACCTTACGTGATGAAGGGGATATTAAGGAAATACTTGAGGGAACCGGAGAACAACTAGAAGACTTAGTACATGGTTTGTTAGACCATAGGTTACTTACTGCGCATGATATGTCCGATTACACCGGCTGCGATTTCCATGAGGCTAAGGATATTATTTCGGGATTGGTACGTGCTAGAGCAATTGTCAAGGAACATAATGGATACGTCAAGAAACCTGCATTCCGTGTATTCCTCAATAAACTGAAAGCAGAATTAACCCAAGACCAAACCACACAACCGGAAACCGCATAACATGGATGGTACAACTCGTCATTATATTAGAGAAATGTTCACCGAAGAAGTAACTGATACTATAGTTGATAAGCTAACCAAGATTGAAAACAAACATAGCTTATCACTACATGATTTATGTGATGAACGTAGACTAAAAATTCCATACATACGTGATGCACGTACAGAACTAATATGGAAACTATATAAGGAAGGTATATCAAACGGAGATACAGCTAAACTACTCAAGAAATCCAAGTCGTTTGTGTCAGTTATTGTTGTAAGTTTACGAGAGAAACGTGAGGTATCATTAGTTTGTGACCTATGCGGTAAGCAATTAGATACTGCAAGAATGAGGGTACTAGGTTTCAATACTTGGGACGTAAAGGTTCCGGCTGGTTTTGTAGTTACGTGTAAGGATTGCTAAATGAAATGTACAGCGTGCCAAGGTAAAGGTAAACTATCACATCCATACTTAGAAAATACTGTTGGCACTTGTCAAAAGTGTAAAGGAACAGGAACTATGCCCGACGAACAACTACAAGATTGTCCTACTTGTGATGGTTCAGGTTCTATAAACATTGGACCGTACAGCGAAAGCAAAATGTGTAACGACTGTACGGGTACTGGAAAACGAACAGTCAAAGTAGATATACCCGAAGTTGTTGGACCCACAAGTATTACGGAAATGAAACCGCCAGAATGGAAAGGTCCAATCCAAGTAAAACAAGAGAGTACCACCATAACTAAACAAACTCAACACCAAGCAAACATCGAAACGTTCATGCGTGGGGCACAACAAGAACTACCGAAAGTTCCTACACAACCATCCCCTAAAGATTGTGTACTACGATCAAGACTAATACTAGAGGAAGCACTAGAAACCATTGCAGGATTAGGTGTACGTGTTTGGGTAGGTTACGAACTACTAGAAAATCCAAGGAAAGGTGTGAACAAATCTAATCTAGGTAGTAAGATTGTGTTTGATACATGTGGTACTTTTGATATGGTAGAAGTAGCCGATGGTTGCGCTGATATATCTGTTGTAACTATCGGTACACTTTCTGCTTGTGGTATCAAAGACCATGCTTTACTTGAAGAAGTAGATAAGTCAAATACTGCTAAAATAGAGGGAGGACATAAAGACGAACACGGAAAATGGATCAAACCCGCTAATTGGACCGCACCCGATATAATGAGTATACTTAAATCGCAAGGCTACCAACCACCAGAAAAGTAATGACTAATACACAACAAACCATCTGTTTAGATTTTGATGGTGTAGTTCACATGTATACATCTGGTTGGAAAGGTGCAGATGTTATACCAGACCCACCAGTACCAGGTGCATTTGAATTTATAAATGATTGTCTTGATTTAGATTATAGAATTGCTATTTTTTCAGCACGTTCACACCAAGAGGGAGGAATCCCTGCAATGGTACAATGGTTTGAAAAGCATGCAAACAAAGAATTCATTATACCTATTTCACTAACTCAATTGTTTTTTCCAAAAGAAAAACCACCAGCAACGTTATACATTGATGATCGTGGTTTTCATTTTGAAGGCCAATTTCCTACAATGGAGTTTATCAAAAACTTCAAACCTTGGAATAAAAAGTAATGGTACTACCTACTGTCTTGCCAGATAGATTTGTCTGTATTGATACAGAGACAACGGGAGTTGATCCCCGTTACGGTGCGGAAATGATTAGCGCAGCAGCAGAGTTTGACAACGGGACAAATCTATTCTGGCGGGATGGTAACTGGGAACAACTCAAATCTATTTGTGAAGACCCCAACATAGATAAGGTATTTCAAAATGCTATCTTTGATTGGCGCATGTTAGAGGCATCGGGTATACAAGTAAATGGTATGATATGGGATACAATGATATTCGGTCATCTATTAGATGGACGCGATGCACGTAAGAAACTCAACTTAGAATCCTTAGCATCTAAGTATCTACCTAGTGACTTTCGTAAGGTAGTACAACCTATACGTGATTGGTTTGAAAAAGCAGGATTCAAACCAGATACGCACGACTTTTCTAAACTACCCGCCGAACTACTAGAAGCACGTAACCGTTCCGATGTCAAAATTACAATTGCATTATTCAAGCGATTGTATAAAACGGTGGTTGTAACCTTTCCATATCTATTAGATATTGAACACCGTCTATTACGTGTACTGAAATGGATGAAGGATCGCGGTGTATTAGTAGACCCACAAGAGGCTTACTTACAATACGACCAATTAGGCGAAGTGATAGACTACGTTCGTGAATGGGCGGAAGGTGTATTAGGTTGGACCTATCCTGATTTCAATATCAATAGTACATCACATCAACTATCTCTCTTGATGCATGGTGGTTTAGGTCCATCCTTACACCGTGATGTAACTATTGAAAGTATGGTAGAAGAAGACCCATACAACATGTTAGCTCCGGTACTATGGAAGCGTAACCCGGTATCTCCTATTATGAGAGAGAAAGGAATAACCGAAGGTAGTATATCTCTATCAGGTGATATACTTCAAGCTATTCCACATCCAGTACCTCAGATGTTACAGCTAGGTAAAAAAGCTGCGTCAATGCGATCTAAGTTCATCGGTCCTATTATGAAGTTTGTGAATGAGGATAATCTGATATTCCCCACTAATAAACAATGTGGTACAGTAGGCGGTCGCTTCTCTTGTGTTGATCCACCAATGCAAACAATTCCGTCAGAAAATGATAACCACATGACGGAAGCGGAATCTTCCTTTATGTTGGAAATGACGGGGTACAATCTAGCACCACATATCAAACGTTTATTCCCGTGTCGTCCTGGGTTTGCACATGTACACTCAGATAAGATACAAGCGGAAATGGTAGCATTAGCACATTACACCGATGATAAACAGATGCAAGATGTATTCGCATCTGGTAAATCTATTCACGAGGAAATGTGTAAACTATTATGGGGTGAACTTACTAAAGGTTTAAAAACTAGAACTAAATCTCTAGTATTTGGTTTTATGTATGGTGCCGGTGATCCTAAATTAGCTGGTATGCTAGGTACTACTATTACCGAAGCTAGAAAATTCAAACAACGTATGGCTAGGATTATGCCATCACTACCAATATGGAAACGACAACTAGAGACAATACTTACAGATAAGGGATACGTAGAATCCATACACGGTAGACGACACTATTTACATGATAGTGAAAGTTACATGGTAATCAATCGTATATGCCAAACTACCGTAGGTGATGAGGTAAAGAATCGAATGGTTGCACTATATGACTTAGTACAATCGGAAGGTTGGGACGGTGATGTATGTATACTCCTCAACATCCATGATGATATTGCCAGTGAGGTACGCGAGGAATTAATACCCGAAGCAGTACCTAAAATCATTCAGTGTATGAACGAAACAGATATGCCGTACAATCTGCCACAACGTGCGGACTTATCTATAACCTATAAACGTTGGTCCGATCTAAAGGCTGTATCCAATTGGCGTGATCCGAAAACTTATACCCGTGAGGCAATACATGGAGTTGCTAGTTAGTCTTATTTTTGCAATCAATTGTTTACTACTCATCTATCTTACTATTCTTAGCGTACTTGAAAGTATAGAACATAAAAAGTATATGATAGAATGTGATAAACGAATTGCACGATTAGACCAAACAGAAAAGGTACTAGAAGAAGTAGAAAAAAGAGTAGGACTAGTAGGTCAAAAACACTATAAGTGTCCTAAGTGTAACCAATCATTTTTCTCTAACACACCTAATCAACGTTGTCCACGTTGTGATTTTGGATTAGCATAATGGGTCTCATGTATTGTAGTCGTAGTGATTGTGAAAGTGTTATGTGTCAACATATGATTATGAATAGATACATATGTAGTGATTGTATGGAAGAATTAGCCTATTATCGTATACGATTTTTCCCTCAATTTATTTCAAAGATACGTGCAAGAAAGTTAGTAGAAGATTTCTTTACTACCGAAGTAGGGTTATACACAGATGCACCTGTAGACCTAGAATTATTCCGAAGACAGATAAAACATCAAAGGGTATAATGGGACCATTAGTAGCAATTGATCCATCTATCCTATCATGCGGTATTGCTATAGGTAATGGGCATATGGAGTCTATACCCTATGAAGTGTACACACTAACACAACCTGATAACGGTGTACATTATATGCAACGTGCTTTGCGTATGGCGGATGAAATAATCTCAATGGCTAGAGCATACACCAATCCAGATATACATAAGGATAAGGTACGTATTCTACTTGAGGTTCCAATGAACTTTCATTCGATGAAAGGTGTAGCCGCTAGGGAGTCAGAGGGTATACAAAAGCTATATGCATTGTGCGGAGCAATACTAGCACAAGCACGACGCGAACACTTCACACTTCTAATTGTATCTCCTAAATGGAAAGGTCAAGTACCCAAGGATGCAATGGTAGTACGCGCATTACGTTACTTACACATGCATCCTAAGCGTAAGATTTCACATGATGCAGCGGAAGCAGCATTACTCTATCGTTATGGTGCCGATGGTAATTCTAATATCGTGTACTTAGAACCCCCAGATATGTTAGCACACATAACAAAGCGTGATGAGTTAGGAAACGTATAATTATGAGAAAGTATCTTTGTTGGTTATTAGGTCACAGTTTTATTTGTTTGTTCCGGTATCATAATAGTGAAGAATTACAACATTGTGGTAAAACACGAATAGAACAGTGGGATGCGTAAGAAATGCATAGATACCTATGCTGGTTTCCTCGAAGCCTTGCGAGGATGATCGCTACGGGTCGCCTACCCTCCGAGGTACTATGGGTCCAGTTGCCTACCGTTTGGACCGTATACCTAAGCCTGACAAGCCATGATCCGCCGCATTTTCGCTTATCGACTTTCTGTACATAACCCGATGAAATAGTAAGTAAGATTATGTTCAAGTTATCAAAACGAAAGAAACCCTACACAGTCCTCGGATTGTGTAGGGTTTCTTGTGCGCGATGCGGTGAACCTAGTACGCAACAGTGGCAAATATGCGCACTAGATAATTGCTATTATGGTGTATGTACTGAATGCGATTTAGAATTGAACAACGTAGTTCTAAAGTTTATGCGTATAAATCCCTTAGATTATACACTTGCAATTATACGATATATGAAACACTTAGGTTTAGATCATCTAGGGACGAACGATCCACGCAGCACCATCCCATTTGTAGAATAGGTTTTCGTCAGTTACGTACATTTCCAAACCTTCCCATGCTACTTGGAACAACCAAATACCACCAGCAGAGAAGTACGCGATATTATCATCTTTACCAGCCCAAGCATCAACAGCGGCTGCCTCTACAATATAGGCATCACCTGTTACTGGTGTAAGCGGTCCAGGATCAGTTATATTTTGGTCAATAACGGTACGCCGTGCAAACACATCTAGTGTTAGCATTGCTTCGTTAAACAAAGTACCACCACCTGATTGACCATCGGTGTAACCAGTAATACCTAATGTGGGTGTAGGTGGAAGTGTTGCCATATTAGTCGTTCATCTTTTCTAGGAGTACACCTATTTTACCAAAGTGTTTTTCCTGGTTACGGGTTACCATTACAAGTTTATCTTGAGACTTTACTAAACCTTCAAAGGACGTACTAAGTTTTTCAATTGCAATAACCATAGTACGATTATCTTGTCTGGATTCATCTAACCAACGAGTAAGATCGACTAACATCTTTTCGATTTCCTCCATCTTTACTTCTCGTCTACGTTCCTTTTCCATTTCCTTAAGAAGGTCCATTTGAGTAGTTTTAGTTTTGCTAATTGTGTTATCATACCTCTTACCATTACCATTCTTTGCTTTCTCGATTGCAAAGTCGAGTAGAGGCTTGACTACAATCCAAAGTAATAAACCAATTATACCCCATTCGCCAACAGAATCCGGCATACTAACTTTCTACGCTGGACGTAATAGGATTGAATAGTTGAAGGATACATCAGTATTATTACTATCCACCTGAGCAACTCTAGCCCATACATCAGTTAACGGTAATAGCTGTATAGGTTCCATTTCAAGCGGAGTAACACCTACTTGGAAATGTCTACGCATTATAAGTATTTTAGGGGATACTGGTAGACCTCTATCCATATAGTTCTCTACCTTATATAGTTCCATTATACCACTACTATTAGCAGATATTGACATAGAACCTTGAATAATTCCCATTTTATCTGTTGCAATAGAATAATGGGAATTCTGAGTTTTACCTACTCCTATCAAGATTTTACCAACAACTACACCACTAGCCCATTCAATAGTAATATCACCTTTATTAGAACCGTGGTATGTTCCTACCTCTAATACTTCGGCGTGTAAAAATCTACTTCCTGTTTCAGTAATATTTACATCTGTTGTACCATCAGTATTATAGTCAATAAATGCAATTTTATCTTCAGTGCCTATATACCAAACCCTAAGTACCCTAGCACCATTACCAATTACATCATCATCGGTACTTGAAGACCTAAATCTAAATGCTTGTGTTGATGATTGCCATACTTTTGTACCACCAACATCCCAAATATCTTCGGGATCAGTAGAAGTATCAATATCTGGATTTCTACTTTCCAGATGTACAAAAGAGTCATCGTTGTTACCTGATGCAACTTCAACTTTATATTTAATTTGTTCCAAAATTGTCATACTATAATCCAATCAAGTGTATCATCAAAACGTAATTCAAATAGTTCACCTGATTTGATAGTTACGATACCGACTCCACCATCTATTGTAGATGTATCTGGATCAAGAAATACTTTACCACCGTTGATGTTTTTTATCATTACACGTCTACCATCTTCCGGTGGGTCTACTAAATTTATTGTTATATTACCAGCCGAAACATTCGCTATAATAAATAAGTCACCATCTTTATCATCTATAGAAAATGGTGAATCGGTGGAATCAATTACAATCTTTTTAAGAGACCGCTTATGTACCCATGATGTACCATCAAAACGTATATAATGGCCTTCATCTTCTATCCACACCGACCATCCAATACGCGGTGTAAGAAAGAACCACGCATCATGGAATATAGCTATCTTGTTTTCTCTACCTAACCAATCTTCTGTAGCACCAGATGCAGCTACGATATATACATCACCTTTAGTTGGTATAAAACTAGATGGATTAATTAAATCACGATCAATCACACCTGCTTGTAATAGTGCATCTGTTACCGTAAACAGAATACGATCTATTGTAGTTTGTGTACTACTTTGTGCAATTGCGCGTGACGCAACCGGACCAAGATTAGGTAAGTTATTAGTCACGATATAAGTATCTCCCTAACCTTACCACGTCCCACCGTTGTACTCATTTGAAATATACGGGCAACGAATGGATCACCTGGTGTCGCACCGTCTGCCGTTTGATCTACTGCTAAGTATTCTGTTTCTGTAGCAGACCCAACACCACGAGTTGTAAGTAACACAAGCCCCGGTGATGTTAGAAAATCAATTTCATAGAATTCAATAGGTTCTAGTAATGGTGGTAGT
>SDBT01000605.1_pt1 | contig 57795 bp, 68 predicted proteins | sample 2277101 | NCBI WGS metagenome assembly SDBT01 (sample SAMN10404973, study PRJNA504765) | marine sediment metagenome | isolation source: marine sediment core GS10_PC15, 103 cmbsf | place: Arctic Ocean: Southern Knipovich Ridge | collected 2010 | reverse complement strand
TCTGTGTTTACATTACAACATGTTAGTAAACAACGAATTGAGGAATTGAGAACTTATTGTTTAGGAAAATTTTGGACACCTGAAACATTCTTTGACTGGCTTGCAGTTGAACAGAAAAAAGACCCAAGAAAGATCTCGCTGTCTACATTTATATTGGATAGAATTGCGCAGATAGTATTCTTAACGAACGCAGGGTTTACTCAACAAGCATCACCCGAGAAGATGATTAACCAGTTTAAAGTCTTTGTCAAAGCAATGGCAGATCCACAAGTTGAAGAACGCACAAGAAAAATAGGAATGCACCAAGTCATAGATCTATCAAGATTCCTCAACATACTCGGTCCCCAAACCATCCAATTAACAATAAGATACAGAAACAACCCGCTTACCAGTTACATCCTAAAAACGACAAGAAAAACAGTGGAATACATCAGGATCATACCGGGAAAACAGGATAAGGCAACAATTAATTTTGATATTAATCTCACTATTGATAACTTCAATGGCCAAAATGGCTCACCATTAAAAATAATTAAAGATTCTATCCAAACTTATATGTATCACATCGTAAAACCATTAACTGTTGGAAATATACAAAAAACACGGAACATTCTCAAATTCACCCTCGCTGCATCCATAGAAGTCATTTCAACCATCATGTCTCACATCCTTTAAGACAACAGATAGTTCCATACTTGGCCTTATTATAGACCTCTCTTTCTTCAAAGTTTTTCTTATTTATCCAGAATTACACAAACATGCATACTTGTTCTTCACTATTTGCCTCGATAGTTACAGCACTCACAGAAACATCTCTTTGCATCATACTGGATTGAATAGTGTCTGCTTTTCCTTTTAAGTGGATATCCACGCTGATTGTCCTGCTTCTACGAGGGGAATATTGATGTCTTTGATGGTTTCGATGCTGTAATTTTTTACAGCTTTGATCTAGAAGCTATTCACTTTTAACTGTTAGTTTGGTATCTAACTTGTCAGTTAAAATGTGATCATTTTTCCTAAGATTGGTTAACATTAGTTTTACAAGTCCATCATGTTCAGTCATTCCAAGTATATGTTTTAGTCGGTACGGGCTCAATGCCTTCTAGTTTCAGAAGAGTAGTATAAAGAAATCTCTAAGCGTTAGTCTTTTCTGCTTCTTTCCGCGGTTAATCATTGTGGAACTCAACGTTCATAAGGATCTTCGAGTGAAGATATTTATCAACGCACATATTAAGCTAATATGCTTCATATGTCCACTGTATCTGGGCACCATCTTCAAGCATGTATTGATCAGCGCTTACTAGTGCACGTTCTCCATCTACCGCAAATAACCAGAATTTATTTTGTGCAAAGTCGGGGAACACATCATTAATTCCATCCACAATGAATGATTGGAAAAACTCCCAGTACGTTGCATTTACTTTCGCTACAACTCTTAAAGCATCAAGAACAGTAGTATTAGTAGACATGTAAACTTCGTTATATGTAACAGAAGTTCCATTGCTATAATCTATGCCTACTGACACGTGTATGATTGATCCTCTAAGGGTGTTATATCTCTGGTAATATTCTTCATATTCCTGGTAATAATAAATTGCTGTCGCAGTCGTGATGATTGATATAAGAATGAAGACTATGGTACCTATTGTGATTATTTTTATTCTTTGATTCAGACTCTTTCACCTCTTTTAATTCTCTTGATTGCCCTAATCAACGGGTGAACAGCAACGAAGAAGAAGAGTAGGTTACTACCCTCATGCATAAGACCAAACCAAGGAGGAATAAACCATCCAGTAACAATGGCAGCTACAAATGAAACTCCAAACGTGACTGCGAAAACAAAGTTAGTAAATAGATCATAAATGATAGTTAATATAAGTCCCCAGAAACTGATTTCAAGACTGAATTTGAGGTCAAAAAGATTCGTTAATTTCCTATCCTTGATTCTTCCGATAACTCCGCCAACGATTCCGAAGATAGCTTCCCCAATCATCGAAGATACCCATATTGGCATACTGAAACCTAAAGGATTCAGAACGCCATAAACAGCCCAAGCTAAAATTCCCGTAATTCCACCTATGAATGGTCCGAAGACGAAGCCAGTGACGAATACTATTAGATCCATGATGTTTACATTAGGTAATGATATGAAAGCGTAGTTACTCCCTACACAAACAGCTGTCAACATTGTGATCAGGCAAATGTCCCGTATTGTAAATTTTTTAATAGGATAAACATCCCACACAACTTTTGTAGGATATAATTCCTACAAAGCTCTTATTTAACTCTTATCATCAGCATGAACTATTAAAAACAATATTAAAATCAAACATGGAAGAATAATAACACAGAGTACACGAACGATCAACAAAAAGAGAAAACAGGAAAAAATTCATGATTAAACGCCGTTATCTCGAAAGATAAATGTCAACACAGAAAGAAATAACATTCCATTTTTATAAATTATGTTTACCCCGAGATACTACACCTATTTCTCCCGAAATACTACAAAGATCTTCAATAATTTAATTATCTAAAATAGCTTGATCCACTATAGATAGCTAAAAAATAGTGTAGAAATTGTTATGTCCATAATTTTGATCGAAATTATTACATTCACACTTAAACGTATTAATATAACAAAACCATCGAGGGCAAAGAAAAGTATTCAAGAGTGGTGATAGATTATTTTATGCTTCGTAATTTCTACCAATTCAAGAAATTCTCTTCTTCTCAATTTAACACGATAAGAACTCATCTATTAAGCTACATTATCGCTCCTGTTGACCCATCTACTACCAGATTTAATTCACTTCTTCTTGAATACACAAGTTATAGTACGAACCATCAGCATTTAGACATATGCTAAAATTCTTTCAATGTCAAATGACGAATTTGCTGATCATCAGACAATTAAGAAAAAATTTAGAGATTTACTGGTTTCACGTATCAAGAAATAGAAAAACATTATTAATCATCAAAACCAACCAGAAAATATAACCTACAAGACATAACAACTACAAGAAAAAAGAATCATCAGCAAAGATATCAAAGATAATGTTTCTGAAATAGTTCCAGATTTAGCCAATGTCACAAGAATATATAGAAATAGAGAGAATTTAAAATACGTGTTAAATGTTGATAAAAAAAAGATTGATATTATTTATGTAAAAATAATTTTAGAACCTATGATAATAACTTATTTTTTCAGAATCTTTCAAATCTTAACTTGATTCATGAGTAACTAGATTAAATACCATCGAAGAAATTTTTAGGGTTATCCACACAGAGAGTTTTTATAGTTTCCTCGGAGACACCCATATCCAGAAGCTGAGTGAAGACAATCTTCTTCATGTAGAGTTTTCCATAAGGATTCTGTTTTTCTTCTGTCGATATAGAGATATCTTGAAACTCCCCCATAATTCGCACAAATGTATGATCGTGGGACGGAAGGAGTCTATGAACATATCCAGCATCTATCAATCTTTTCATCGTCATTGTGCGGACTAATGGACTCAAAGTACTTCCTGGATAGCGATCCAAGCCAAGATAGCAACCCTGTTCTAAAAGCCACATCAGGTAATCAATATCGGCAGTATCATTGGAATGATCTAGTTTGACCCTTCCTAGATCCACACCTTCTTCCTTAAGTATCCCTATTTGTTGCTTGCCCACTTGGCCTGGTGAATAGGAATGTAACATAATGGGAATACCCGTTTGAAGATGAGCTCGTGCTACACCACGCAAAATGTTTTCCTCTATAGATGTCACACCTGAAATGTCACTTGCTCCCTTGAGTATCCCCGCCCTTACATCTGAACCACTAATACCTTCGCGTATATCGCAGATGAATAGTTCTGCAAATTGATCAGCTGAGACAACATCAAAGTAACGAGGTATGTCCAGCCACCACCCAGTGGTAGCAACAATGTTGATACCGCTTCGGCGAGAAGCTTCAGCAAGAATAGGTATGTTTCGACCTAGGTCAAGGGTTGTAGCATCAACGATTGTGTCTATCCCTCCCTCTTTGGCTTGAATTAATCCGTTGACAATTTGATTCATATAATCTTCACCTAATAGTTTAGGATAGTTTTGAGGAATACCCGCTGATGAAACCATGAGATGTTCGTGCATAAGAGTAAAACCGAGGGTAGAAGTGTTAATGGAACCAAGAACAGTGTTAACTTTTGTCATAATATATAATATCGATGTCTCTATACTAAATATCCTTCGTAAAGTGAATATTTGATAATAATCATTACTGTAATACATGAAAATATTCTAAAGAAAAATGTATTTTTTTCAACGACATCTATAAAATGTTTGGTTCTGAAAAGATGTCTCTGAGTTTTGTTGACGTTTTTACACTTAATATGTATCACCCATAGGTTGGTTGAAACCCTCAATCAAGTTCTAAAAAAAATGTAACAGTCAAGGAGCCTCAGGAGAAGATCGAAGAAATATATTAAACATCGCAGTGTGGTAGCCCGGGGGAGAATCTCGGAGCTTTTTGCTCTTTCGAACTCCCGTCGACAGGTTTCTTCTCCATAAAGGGATCCAGAGCCTGCTATGCTTGGTCGAGTTTTATTCCCATTGACCACTACACCACCGGGCTTCATAATCTAGGCAGGTAATACTTCTTATTAAGTAGTTGGTTAAAATATGTAAATATGGAAAGACTTAAATATTAGGTATATAAAGGTTTAGGAAATGTTTATATATAATGAATAGAATGAAATTGAAAATTGGTTTTATAATAGTTATAAATAACGGTTTGTGAAGAATGCTTCAAAGCCGATATGGTTTATCATAATGTAATTCCAAAAAGAATATATAAAGTATAAAAAAATGTTGATTGAATATGTGTGCTAAAAGTGCAATGTCTAGAAAGTTAAATTCAATGCGATGCCATGAATGTGGCAGTAGTTATCTTATTGAAGATCATGGAGTAGGCGAAATTGTTTGTGGAGTTTGTGGATTAGTAGTCTATGAAAAAGTTATGAATGAAGGACCAGAGTGGAGAGCGTTTACACGTCAAGAGACAGCAAAGAGGAGTAGAGTGGGAACACCCACGTCCTTGACAATTCATGATAAAGGTTTATCAACGGTCATTAATAGGGTAGATAGAGATTCTTTTGGTCGACGGCTTCCATCCTCAACAAGACTTAAAATGCTTAGGCTGCGAAAATGGAACATTAGAGCCCGGGTTCACTCATCAGTTGATAGGAACCTTGCTCAAGCAATGGCTGAACTTGATAGGTTAACTGATAAAATCGTTGTTCCAAATTCTGTAAAGGAGCAAGCGGCTTTTATATACCGAAAAGCTTTAGATAAAGGTCTCGTTCGAGGGCGGTCCATTCTCGCAATCGCAGCAGCATCTCTATATGCAGCCTGCAGATTCACTCGTACACCTAGAACTTTAAAGGAAGTAACTAAAGCAAGTATGGTTAAAAAGAAAGATATTGCACGCTGTTACCGTTTACTAATACGTGATTTAAATCTTCGTATGCCAATAGCCGACCCAATTAGATGTATTCCGAAGATTGCATCAAAAGGCTATATTAAGGAGAAGACTCAGCAAAGAGCTATTGAAGTTCTTAGGGCTGCAGGGAAGAAGGGAGCTATTGCCGGAAAAGATCCAATGGGTTTGGCTGCTGCATCTCTTTACATAGCTTGCGTAATGGCTGGAGAGAAGAAGACTCAGAAGGAACTTGCTGATATTTCGGGTGTTACAGAAGTTACTGTAAGGAATAGATATAAAGGCCTTCGGAAAGTTTTGAAGTTAGATGTTTGATTCAACCTTTCCATAAATCAAACACCTCTATTATCTAGGTCCCATTCATTTAGCTCTTTCAGGACATTATAGATTGTTTAATGAGATCTACATTCACATTACCAGCTTTTATGAATAACCCGGTCTTAACATTATTCACCATTATAACAGCTGGAGCGAAGAGTGCAGGGTCGATATTGTAGAAATTATAATTTGCTTCTTTGAAGATCTCACGAAAAGGTTTACCATAATCCTTAGATGTTGATGAAGGGACCTGTTTTATTATCTCTCTTAGTGATTCATCGTCTTCCCAAGAAACGTTGAACCATGTAACTCCACCATATAGAATCATATCGTTAGTTCGACCCATAGCATTTTTTAACTTGGGATGAATGGGGGCGATAGGTGCATATCCATAACCTGATAACACATTCTTTGGATCGAAACCCACTTCCATCAATTTGTGGAGACCAGATTCAACGACTCTTCCAGATATTTGAGTGAATCCTGTTAAACTTGATGTAGGTGTCAGAAATATAAAGAGGTTTTCCGGGTTAACATTACATTCTTTCGAAATATATTCTATGACTTCTTTACCGGGTTTTTTTGAAGTCTCTAATACAAGTATTGCTACGTTAGAAGTATCCTTGTAACCGATTTTCTCAAATAAGTTTTTAGGTTTTAAAGATAATGCTCGAGCAGGTCCAGAGCCCATGGCAGAGTATTTTCCAACATTTATGTGCCATCCTGCAAGCTGAGAACCTATTAAGGCTATTTTAGGGAAATCTGTTGTCACTACGATAGTTGGAAGTTGAAAGTCAACATATGAAACTGAGTTAAAGGATACAGTGCCAAGACCACCCATACAGATTTCTGTTATGTATTTTCCAGCCAGGTACCCTCCTTGCGCACTTATACCCGTATCTATGATAGTAGTGCCTTCCTCAGATTTTTCAACTTTAATCTGGAACAGGTCTTGACGTTTAATCATCTCTTTTACTAAGGAAAAAGAGATATTATTTACGCTGATACTCATTTTACAACCTCAAACGATCTTGGATTCATAAAATTTCAGATGTGGATTATTATTTTTTGAGACAAATAATTTACCTTCTCCAACTTCGGAGATATCTCCGATGAACCTGTAAAATGGACCACTCACTTTCCCTTTATCAACTTTTGTATTTTTTTTGATGCTGTCGATTTGAAAAGTGGGAAGGATTGAGGGGATGAAACCGCATATGACAATTTTACCACCTACCATTTGAGCTCCAGCTCTCATTCCAGAATTTTTTTGAATTAATATTGTCCCACCTCGCATATGGACACCTGCGAATTGATCAACGTTTCCACATATTTTAATAAATCCATTTCTCATGAAACAACCAACTTCATTTCCAGCGTTACCATGTACAATGATTACGCCACCATTCATTCCTTTCAAGGTTGCTCCTCGATAATTTGCTCCAATATAATCCCCAGCATTACCTTTTATTTCAATTATACCGTTCTTCATCATACAGCCTGCCCATGATCCTACATTACCTTTCACAGTTATTGTTCCACCTCTCATTTCCTCGCCTAAATGCATTCCTACATCGCCATGAACTATTATTTTACCTGTAGACATACGTGTACCAATCCGTCTAACTTTACTGAGATCACCAAAAAATTGGATGATGACTTCAGCTGATTCTGAGTTTACATCGTGTTCTATCTTGAAAAGATCTCCAAGAGTTCGCTTCTTATTGCCTTCCCAGATACTCAATAAAGATATTTCATTAATTGTTTTTTCAGCAAAAATGTTTGGAGAGATACATTCAAGCTCAACAGGGATACTAAATTTTCGTTTTGGATGTAAATTTATTAGTATTACTCACACCTCCGCTCTAATAGAGATTGGATCTGAAACAGTTAAGAAATTGTCGGGGATGAAGTAATTATCATATTCAATAGTCCAGTAATCTTTGAATTTTCGTTTGAATTCAGGTTTAACATCCATAGAGGAGGATCCTTTTATGTTTACCCACATTGTTTTCCCAGTAATTGATTTAACTATGACTCCGTTCTTAGACACAATATAGCCATCTTTAATAGTATAAGCTGATTTTTCAAAAGCTTTCCTAACACGTCTAGGTTTCTTAGATAGTTCAATTTTTTCTGGATTTAAATTATATATTGCAATATCTGCATCAGCACCAATACCAAGGTGACCCTTATGTTTCAACCCTAAGGCTTTTGCTGGACCAGCTCGTGTAGCTATAGCAATCTCATATAGAGAGTATTCTCGTTCTATGTTTGAGAGTAAACCTCTCCGCTTTGCTCTTTTGTTAATTTTTTTAAGCATTTTTTCCCTTGAAGATTTGCTCATTAACCAAGAGATTATAAGAGGATAAGTTGTAAAGGGGGCTCCATTTGGATGATCTGTTGTCAAAAAGATTTTCCACGGATCATCGATTAAGAGAGCAAGTTCAAGTGCAATCGACCACATCATTGCATGCACATAACTCTTCCGCTTATATCTAAACGGTACAATACCTCCCCCAGTCTCAGTTTCCACATCGTGGTTAATCCATTTATTACCACTTAATTCATATAGTGTAAATTGCCAAGGTCCATCAGCAGTCATAGTTGTTGTATCAGTGAAAACAATTTGACCCGTGTCAAGAGTAACATGATCGTGTTGATTCACATATTTAGCGATTTTATCAGCACCCGAACTCAACGTCAACCAATCAGACCCTTTGAACGCACTGAACTGACAATGGGTTAAGTGTATGATTGGTTTGTTGTCTCTTCTCAGATCCTCAACACATTTCATCGTTTTTAGCGTTGTAATGTAATTTCCAGGTTGACCAAGTCGATTAGTGTGTAAATGGATTGTATGAGGTAAATTCAAAAGTTGATTAACTTTACTTAAACCACGAATGATCTCTTTAGGAGTTACGTTAAAGTTTGGTACAGGATCATCAATATTTTGAACATTTCGTCCAAACCCCCAAGATTCAACGCCACCAGGATTAACAAGTTTGATAGCATACCCCTTCGTTGCAGCCATTATCCAAGCTACATGAGCTGCACATTCTTTAATTAAACCATCCCGTAGACATTCTAAGATAACCCACCGATTTCCAAGTAAAGGAAAAGTAGCTTTATCAATCATAGGCGTGTCATCGAGTTCCTCATGAGTATGTCGCGCTTCTAAGGGAGGCATGGATGGATTACAGACCGTAGTGTATCCCATTCTTGAATAGCGATATCCTGTTGTAAAAGTCGAAGGAATAGAACGCCCTACACCAGAACGACATATAGAAGTTTTTGTTTCAAAATTTTTAAAATGATCCTCAGGTCTTAAAAGACGACCAGAATTTACTTCAGTACCAGCGATATGACTATGAATATCAACACCACCAGGCATCACAACCATTCCAGATGCATCAATCACCTTCACAGCGCTCTCATCGAATTCTTCACTAAGCTTTCCATTTTTAATGAAGAGATCCATCCGTTCACAATCTATTCCGTTTAATGGATCACAAACGAAACCCCTTTTAATGATAAGACTCATTTTTCGCTATATCTCCTTTAACTTGTATATTTCACGAGTAATCCGAGTCAAGATCTCTGCATCAGAAAGAAAACCATTCGGACCATCCACGATCTTCTTCATGGGTAATGGAATGTGATCCATCCGATAAGCTATTCCCTCTGTTTCAATACCAACAAAGGTAGAAGGAATAACTACATCAGCCATTATTGATGTAGCGGAAACATGTGGATCAATAACAATAAGTGGATTATTCACTAAATGTGTTACTGCCTTTTTTGGAAAATTAGCAACAGGATCCGACGCGATTATTAAACCTGCATCTGATTCTCCACGGCAGAGTATGTCAATAATAGATGTCTCACCAGGATTATATCGGGGATAACCACGAGAATAATCAACTGCAAAGGGATACCCTGACTGCCAAGTGAAAACGGTATTGGCTCCAGTAACATTAAAGTGTCCTCTCATTGGCATAATGAGAAATTTAGTACGCCTGTTTAGATCCCGAGTTAACGAGATAGCAGAGTCAATATTTCGATGTTTCCCCATACTCATTGTTAAACCTAATCCGAAAAAAATGACACCCAATCTGCAACCAACCATAATATCTGCGACCTCCTCAAGTATCTCTACAGGTATTCCAGCAACCTCATCAACTTCTAGCACTTCATTTCGAATAAGCGCCCGAAATGCCTGAATAAGTTCATAATCCTTATTCGGCTTAACTTGTATGAAGTAATCAGCTATTTCAGCCGTACGTGTTTTTCGAACATCAATAACTATGAGTTTCCGCTCTTCACGTGAAAGAGTATAAGGGATTCTTTTATCGATTGGAGGAGATGAAGAAATACTTCGATCTGGTGCTCTATTGGTCACTCTGAACCGTTTCTTCTTAATCGAGTTAGCTGTTAAACGTTTAACGTAACGATCATACGTACTCTCTTGAAATCGTCCATCGGAAAAGGCAGAATAACGTTCTATGTGGCGTGGATGAGCACTCCATGGATTACATCCCCAATAAATTACTAAATCTGCTCGATGTCGAATCTGTCCTAAAGTAGACCCTGATAAACCTACTTCTTGAATCGCAAGTATTGAAGGACCATGACAGATCGTCGATGTATTATCGATAACTCCCCCAATATCTTCAGCTAACTTTAATCCAGTACGAATTGCTTCACAACTTGTAGAGCTCCAACCATAAAGAATAGGATAATCAGCATTTAAAAGAATTTCTGCACTTTTTCTAATAGCTTCTTTCAAAGTTACATTGACAAGTTTACCGTTTTTCCGGATTTGCGGGTTTTTTGGACGATGATCATTATAGGTTAAGAATTTCGCTGCACCAATAGCGCATGCATTCTTCACTTCTGTGATAATATTTTTTTTTACAGTTATTTCAATATCATCACATAAACAACCGCAAACAGGACATGTTACACTGGACATAATAACCATATTATCTCTTCCCATAATGTACCTTTAGTAGTTCTAACAAGGATAATATTTTTTCATCACGGGCTGGTTTAATCTCTGCGGATATGCCTTTAAGTGAAGGCATACCTGTCCCGTGAGTTTGAGGATTCATAACCAGATTTGCCCATGGACCATAAGGAATAAAAGCTATCTTATGATGGGGTGCTTTAGTTGAAGGTATCGCTTTGACAACCACAGAACCATAATTTGTTGTAACCTTTATATTTTCGTTCTCTCTTACTCCCAATCGCTCCATATCTTCAGGGTCTATTTGACAGATTGTTACACTCTCAAAATATTCCCTAGTTAATTTTCCGTATTCTTTTCCCGTACCCTGATCTATAGTTCGACCGGTTAATAGTGTAACCTGTAATTTAGGCATTCAAATACCTCAAGCATAAATTGGATGATCTCAATTTAGATTACCCTTAAATTCTAATACATAGCTCTAAAAAATTTCATACGTATTTGAAGCATATTAATGTTTATTTAATTCTAGAAAAAATAAAAGAATAAATAACCAAAATAGACTCTATGTCTTCAATAGATTATAGAATTCACTATAATAAATAACGACTTTAACCATTATAACGAATAAAAAAGAAACAAGCTACTCTCCGTTTTTGGATGCTTTTTCAATCAATTTCAACTTTCGAGTTTTTGAACCATCCGGATGGTGAGGATATCGCATAACATGATCTCCAGTTTTCTCGATCTCTCTTGCTTCATCTGCTAATTTTGCTGCAGTACGCATCATCTCGTGGGCTGAAGCAACAGTCACAGTATATTTCTCCCACTCCTTTATGACAAAGCAACCCTTACGAGTAACTCTTCCTACATTCTTTGCAATCTCATGAGCCGCCATTGCTTTTCCTTTTGCATAATTGTTTACTAAACTTGAATGTGTTGAAGCTTTTTCAACATTGATAATTATCTTGGGAAGTATCACTTTGTTACCAGCCTTAATCAATTCAATGACTTTATCTATTTCGTTAATTAAAACCTTAAAGACACCTGTAATTGCCAACACGCGTATCATATCTGAGTTAAAAAGAGCCATCTCAATCGGATCTAGAAATTCTCGCCTAGCCCCGATCATTGCATCTGCTTCAACAATAATATAGCCAAAACCTTCAGCTTCAAGTTCTTTAATAATTTTCTTTGCAGGAAGATCAGAAACTACAAGAGTTGGTAATCCAGCTTTAGAAAGAAGATTTCGTCCAAGTTTTGGCCCAGAAACAGCAGCATTTGGACTAATCACAATAGAAAAATCTGGTTTATATTGGATCAATGCCTCTGCAGCTTCTTTACATTGTTTAGGATTCATACTAGCACCGGACCCAACAACTCTAACTTGAATATCTCTTCTTTCAGCCCTTTCATCTAGAAGGAATTCTAGTAAAGGTGCAGTACCAATGCAGCCAAGTTTTAAAATCCCGACCTTAACAATTTTAGACATTAGATTTTATCCTCTGAAATTTTCGACAGTAAATTGTTAATTGACAAGTATGTTCATTAATATAATATTATTCGCAGAAACGAACATGTTAATCGTTTTTACCTTGTTTGATAAGCAGGAGGAACCATAAAAGACAAAATATAATGTTATTTTCAAATAGTAATAATTATTTTTTTAATAAAAAATGGAGATCATACAAATTCTTCATGATAGAAAAGTCTCAGATGTTTAATCCACACGTTATTTACGGTTACTCAAGGACATATTTTGGATTACGTCAATCACTTCTTTAAAATCATTAATTTCTTGATGGAAAATTCCTCTCTTTTTACAAAAAATAGTTAATTCTGAATCTTTAACAGTAAATGAAACGTCAGCTTCCAGGACTGCATTATAATCGGATATACCGTCTCCAATAAAAAAGACAGTATCGCCATTTCTTTTGTAAAATTTAACTAAATCTTCCTTAAAATCAATTGATGTAATATCCAATAATTTAGGAAAAGTAATCGTAATCCGATTATCTTGATATTTAGTCTTTAATGCAACAATCTTTATTTGATCACTGTAACTGGTTAAATCTAAAAGAGATCTAATAATAAAATCTAACCCTGCACTACATATAACAAAAGGAATAGCGTGTAGTCTACAATATAAAATCAAATTATTAAAATTTGGCCGAATTGAAGCAGTTTTCTTTAACTCGCTTAATAGTACATGTTTTGGAATACGAATCTTTGACCATAAAATGCGTAAACATGCTTCAAGAGTGATTTCTCCTTGCTCATATTGATTGATAATTGTTCTCCAATTTTCTTTAGAATATTTTCCTAAAAGAAATCGAAGTGTATCAATATCAATTATGGTTCCATCAAAATCACATAATACAACAATACCCATCGGTAATACTCTTCTTCAATTTTTTAAACATACGCATCCATGAAAATATTTTTTTTTTGAAACGAAACAAGATAGACTCATATTTCTAAATCATCATTTAAATAATACTTTTTATGGTAAAAAAACTTTCTACATCTATGATTATGTTATTCATCCATCTTTTTAGTAAAAAAAGTGGCGGAGTTACTGAATCAGATGTTTCGATGCAATTCTTAAAGAGATTAAAGTAGCAATTGTCATGGTGACCATGACGAATAATCCAGTTGACATCATCATCAATGGAATCTTAAAGACTTCTGCAATAACTAGAGATAAAACACTGCTCAGCCAGATAAGACGCATCCAACGCATTTTCTTTTCTGATACTTTATGTTTCTTGAAATAACTGAAGATTAATGCAATTGGCATAAAATAAACAATTCCAATCAATGCTTTTGAGTTGTAACTCCCTCGTAGTTGTCGTCTCCATCCCACATTGCCCTTATCTGCCAAGTTCCTGTGTTAAGCATCAAAATGTAATTGTATGGGGACCCAGTTGTAACAGTTGCGAGAGGTTCCCAATCACGTATTTCTGGTTGAGAGTACTCCAGATATACCGTTCTTCCATACAGTTCCGCTTCCGTTAAAGTATCCGTAAGAGTTCCAGATACAACTACCGATGATCCGTAAGTAACTGATGTTTCAGAGAGAAAACAGGTTAGAGACGATTCGAGCATTATATAGGTGACTTCAAGATACTGATTGTTTCGCTAACCCTCCCGAGAGTAGAAACTTGCCGAGAAAGTATCTCACATATTTAGAACATACAAAATCACAGAGAGTGTTTCAACGTTAGCGTCTAAAGTAGTTTCAACAGGAATCGTAAGATCCCATGAAAACCACGCATCCTCGAATCCAACTTCAACTGAATCAGAAATTGGAAACTCCCAAGAAGAAAAAGGGGGATTGTTGTAATCGGTTATACTCAATTCATTCCACGAATTATCAGAACAATAAATAGCGCCTATAGTTGGTAAAGGCGACTGAACATCCCAAGCGTATAACCAAAGGTTAGCCCCCGTTACCAAGGCTTCTAAAGGTATGTTTGACAGATCAAACATGAGCCATACGTCACGAAATACGTCTTCAATAATTGTAAAATCCTAGAAAGAAGTATGAAGATAGTCCGATCCATCAAAATTAGAAATTGGTTTATTAGAGTCAATATAGGAGTCAGCTATGGGCTCAAGATAAATGATTCCTTCTGCACTGGCAGTGAATAGGCAACTAGAAAACGATGAAATAATCAACGAGAGAAGTAAAAATATTGCAAAAGTTCTCTTTTTAACCATTTAAATGCAATTTTCCGATGTTCAATAACGATATGCGGCATCGACTGTATAAATTATTTTTTATTCAACATACATATTTATGATTTATGAAGTTAAGGGACTGTTTGTCTCAATTCTTTTATTTCAGTTTTCATACCATCTAAATTGATTAGTTAATTGTGATATTTTTCATAGAAAGTTAGTTTTTTAATTCAAGAAAACAACCAAGATCTAATGAGATCATAATTTATGAATAATATACATGCTAACAATAAAAATAATATAATTTATTACAGTTTTTTTAAGTTAAAACTTTTTAAACCGTCGAGTTGGTTATTTCGTGGTTATTATGGAAGTAATAGAAGCAATACGAACTAGAAGAAGCATTCGAAGATTTAAACCTGAACCGTTACAAGAAGAGCACTTGAAAAAAATACTCGAAGCGGCTCAACAAGCGCCAAGTGCGGGTAATAAGCAACCATGGCAGTTCATCGTCGTTAGGGATCCTGATACAAAGGCTAGATTAGGAGAAATCGCTCGAAACCAGACTTGGATATCGAATGCTGGTGTTATAATAGTCGCATTGGCTATGGATAAAAAATCACCGCAGGTATACGAGAAATGGGCTGAAAGAGATGTGATGATAGCAGTTGAGCATATGGTGTTGTCTGCTTGGAGTATGGGATATGGAACATGCTGGATTGGAGCATTCACCGAGGAAGATATTAAAGATCTGTTAGATATACCTCAAGAGATGACTGTGATAAACCTGTTACCTATTGGAGTACCTGACGTAAACCCTGAAAAGAGATCCAGAAAGCCATTTGAAGAGATATTCCATTATGAGAGGTATGCTACAACCATCTAAACAAATACTTTTTTACATCTTTTTATTTTGAACAAAAAAGCATAGTCAGATAAACAGAATAACGCTTAGTAATGAAATAGCGTTATTATAAATGAGTTTTATCCACGGATTAATAGAATAACCTTTCTCACATTCAAACACTGGAAAATAACCATACTTTACTATCAAAGAAAGAACATTCTACATGTGATGAGTTATTTAGGCTACAGGATCATAAAAAAAAAACAACGCTGATTTACATCCAACTCAAAGAGGAAGATGAAAAGTTCATCTTTAAAGTTGCTAAAACATGGATAGAGATCGGATTTGATTACGTCTGTGAGTTGAACGATGTTAAACTATTCAGGAAACGCCTAAGTAGAGTAGGTGTATCCTAAAGTGGGATTTGAACACACACCCTTCTGCAGATATCACCTATTTATTCCCCGTAAACTCCCCTTTTTGCAATTATATTGACAGGAGTTCTGGTAGCCCAGAGGTAACTCTGCTTCTCTATTAGATGTACCTTTCATGTTTGCTTTAGCTCCTGTACTATGGCTTGTTTTAAGGCTTGGTTTAAGATTTCTATTTGGTTTTGTGTTGGGTCTATTATTGTTCTGTGGGGTGTTGACATGGCTTTTCGTGATAGTATCTCGTGGGGGTTCATTCCCCATGCTTCTATGATTAGTTTCAGCTGCGTTATTTTGGAGAATTTTGTTTTGGGTTTGATGCTGAGTCCGCTTTGGGCGTAGAGGTTTCTGAGAAACTCTATTCCCTTCATCTTGATGTCATTATATGTGCTGATTGTGTGTCCCATCATGTACTCGATGTAGTCGGTGGGGATGGTTCCTAGTGATCCTAGTTGTGTCCTGAAGTATTTGCGTATGCTGTGGGCTCGTAGTTCGTAGCGTCTGCTGTTGTTGTTCTTGATGAGTCCGGCTCTGACATAGAGGCGGTGGATGACTTGGTGTATGCAACCTGGAGATACAGGCTTTACCTTTTTGGTATGCGCGTTTCTGATGAGGGGTGAGTCGTCTTCTATCTGTTCTGGTGAAACATAATATGTTCCCTTCTCCCTTGCTTCAAGGTAGGCTGTGAGGTATTTTATGGCTTCAGTGCCTATGAAGGTGTCGAAGTCATGGTATTTTCCTTTGGTGATTTCTGATTCGACATAAATGTGGATTGGAGCTATTCCTTTTTCGTAGTCTCTTCTTATGTGTTTGTACTGGAGTTTGACCAGGGTTCCTATTCTGAATCCGCCTAACGCTAGAAGGCTGATGATGACTTTTTCTCTGATCTTCGCCAGGTCTAGAATCTTTGTTAATTCTTCGGGTGTAGGGGCTCGGTCGTGATACTTGACTCTTCTCTTGAGTCTATATGGGAGGGTAAGGTTTATTCCGTTTGTTCTGAAGAGGGCTTTCACGCCTTTTATATAGTTGGATATGGTTCCAGCGGCCAGTCCAGCTGCCCTCAACTCGCCTATGAAATCGTCTATTCTTAATATTGCCTCATTTTTTGCTTCGTTGCTGGTTAGACATTTCTCTAGTAAGGTGTCAGGGTTTTTGTTGAGCCATTTGATGAACCTGTAGGCTCCATAGGTGTATTGATACAGGGTGTATTTGCTTCCTATCGTGTGCCTGTAAAGGTAGGTTGCAAGCTTTAGTACGGTCTGATTGTTTAGGGTGAAGTGGATTAGCGCGGGCATCTTCCCGCAGAAGGAGTCGATCACGTACTTAGTTACAGCTCTCTCACCAGGTGAACTGTGTAATTTGGTCTTTACCATTATGGGCTTCTTAAGTTTTCGTCCACGTGGGCTTCGCTCTATGGTTACCAAGCCTCGGAGCTCGTCTGCGTTATTGTTCTTGTTTGCGATGGTCTGCATCTGCATTTTTCCTTTTTTTTCAATTTTTTACGTGGTTTTACACCACATTAAACCATTTAAACAGGTAAAGTTTATTAATATTATGGTAGATCAATATAGGCTGTGGTAAAATATGACTGAACGGGAAATCGATTTCGTTAAGGTTCAACCCCGAAAAGGAGGAAGCTTCATGGTCACAATCCCAATCATCGGCGCTAGAATGCTCGGCATCAAGGGCCACGAACGGCTCAAAGTACTCATTGACCTTGAGCGAAAGAGGATAGTGTACCAGTTCTGATTTCTCACCCAATCCTTCTCATCTCCAAAATATCATCTTTCAGAACAACCAGACCTGAGGCAACAGATGCTTTCTCGTATGGAAGTTTATTTACTGACTTGTCGAAGACGATCAAGAGGGCCTCATCATCATCTTTTACCACCCATCCTGTCGCCTCCCTCATCGCCGGTTCGAAGAGAGTTGGATCAGAGTTCCTGAAGAGGACATGATCTAAATAGCGAATATACATGATGCTCCCAATTTTCTTCTCAGTCATCCTAACATCAATCCCTCAATGAATCTGGATGAACTTCATCAAGCTTTATCAAGCTTAGTGACCCGCCTCCTCTAACCAAGAATCTTTCAGCCAATTTTTACTCTTTATCAGTATTTATAGGCAACTTTATACACAGTTATTATTTATTCAATATTTCAGTGATTGAAAGTGGAAGGTGAAAGGTCATGGTTGATAGAGCTGCTGTATTGAAGTGTATAGACTTGAACTTTACCTATCTCTACGAAATCAGTAAAAAGCTTAATCTAAATTTATCAACAACGTCCAACATACTCAACGACTTCAAGAATGCAGGATTGATCGTTGAAATCAAAGGTCGAAGGTATAGAAACAGAAAACGCTATAGGTTAACTGAGTTAGGGGAAGAGGCACTAAAGCTTAAGGAGCATTTAGAAAAAGAAGAATGGTGGGTTTTAAGAGAAAATTTACTTTTTTCTCCTCTCTGCATTGAGAGTGTAATAAAAGTGGGACTCGTAGAGGACAAAGAAAGTAAATTAACCGTCTTTCAAGACCTTATCCGTATGAAAACAAAGAATGATTCCCTATATAGTTAAGCGCATATGCTGTTAAACAATGTAATTTTTGTGAACTTTAATTTCTTAAATTTAAACCCATTGGCGTTTAATAAAATGTAATAAGCCCTTTTTTTCCTTTTTTTTAAATCTTGGTTTGCGTATGTGTATTTTTGTACTTACTTTTGTCTTGATTTGTTCCAGTTCTTCTATGGTTCTGCTTCTTCCTTTTTGGCTATGTGGGTTAAGTTTCTTCAGTTCCATTGCCAAGTCTAGTAGTTTAATGGTTTTAACTCTTTTTCCTGAGCTTCCTCTAGATCGCATTTCTCTCTTCATTTTGATCATCGCTGTTAATAGGGTTATGTGGTCTTTTTTGTCTGTTAGTTGATCCTCGAAGAAGAATAGGAAGTTCTCTAGGTCGTCTAGGTTGGATATAAAGAGTTTTGTCCCTTTTTTTCCTTGGTGGATCTTGCATTTTGGTTTGAGAAAATCATACAGGTTTTTCAGTATCCCTGCTTTTTTGCGTCCCGTATCGAATGATATATATGGTCTCACCTGTACGCCATAAGCATAAGCGGCATTCTCATACACGTTTGAGCTTATTTTCATGTTGGAGGATACAAAAGGCGTGTAAATACGTACAAATTTTGTCAATGCTTTTAGAAAAATTTCTGCGCAGAATTCTTTTAGTTCATGTTTTTCAGTGTGGAGAATGTACCCTTCCTTGTAACGTTGTAAAGCTAGTTCTATGCCTTCAGATAATATTTCGTCTTTCTTTTTTTCTCTTTCTTCCCATGTGAGTAAACTTGTCTTTTTCTTTCTCGTCATTGATGGTATCTTTATTGTAGACACTAAGTGAGAGAATCGTTCCAGGGTCTCTTCTAATGAGAGTAAACTATCCGAATTGTCACTTGCCATTGAGGATCACCATTTAGTTAGGGTTCTTTAACTCTTTGAATATGCCAGTGGATCGTATTAACTGAATCGTAATATATATTATTACGTGTAATCTCAAGAAACCCTTATAGCAGCTACTAAGATTTTACGCGTTATTTAATTACTCATTATATAAATACAATAAAAGCAAAGTTTAGAGGATTATAGAAGCATTTCAACCCTCATTAGTGGTTTATATGGCGCGTTGAGATCCATATCAGAAATACAAATTTATAGAAGAAAATAAGTTGAGAGAATAAAAATTTAATTCTAAATTCTCTTGGCAGTCTTAACGATGCATAGTATATAGCAAGTCGGATAGTAACTAATGGAAACGAAAATAAAAAATCAAAGATGATCTGCAAATTACAACTTTACAAGTTTCTAACTTTATAACTTTCCAATAAGAAAAAATAGAAGTTTATAATTTTACTTAATTGATAATCTATAAAATTGGAAAGCTGTAGTGTAAATGAAATGAATTTATCAAAAGAAAAGCAGATTAACTTGGTAAGTTCTCATAAAAAAAAGATTGTTGAGCTAACAAATAGGATATTGACGGTTATTAGCGAAACGAGTAAAAAATATAAATTTGATAATGAACAAAAGTTGTTGCTTAAACAACTAATTAATGAAACCGTTTCACAGATAGCTACTATTGTTAGTTTCTGTGGTTCGAAAGAGAGGAATTGGATCAACAATACAACTATGGTTATTGCAATACAAAATATTAATTTGACATATTCTTCACGACACACAACAACAACCACCCCACCGCCCTCAACAGGTATAAACTTTGAAAACATCCTCAACGAAGAAATATCTAAACTACCACAAAAAACTCCAGAATCTCCAGAAGTACCAAAAGTAGAAAAAAAACCTGAACCCCCTAAACCCCCACTTGAAAAGAAAAAAGAAGGTGTAGAAAATGTTGATAAGTGACTGGCAAGAAAAAGTTAAGAACCTTGAACCTAATGTTAGAGAAAAAGTTCTCACGTTCACCTGCACACGATGGCTACAGGACTTCAACAAATTAATGTTAGAGTCACCGCAACCCGAAAAAATTGTTGCAGCAAATAACACCCTTCTATCCTTCACCCTGATACAACTAACACAGATAGGGGAACCTCGACAAGCCGTATTCGACTTCTTCACAATCTTAGAAGAGAAAAACCCATTCACAAAGGTTAAGGTGACATAATGCCTGAAAAAGAATATGTTTGGGTATGTAAAAAATGTCTACGAGTGGTAAAAGATGAGTTTGGTAAACCAAAGGAACATGCAACAACAAAGGGTGCTTTGGATTATTGTGAGGGTGAGTGGGTTAAAAAACCAATTTGGTGAAAAAAAAGGACAATGTTGAAGGCGTTCTCTCAAAATTTAAGGTTGATCCTGCCTCAATGCAAACCATAACCACAATACAAAAGATATCCTTTAACTAAAGTTTATTAGAATAACACAAGACCCATTCTTAATATGAGAAAGAAAGGTATTCCAAAATCTTCCGACCATCTCAGAATCGTTGTACAGGCTTATCAGGAATTGGGAGTAAAGATAGCACACCGCTCTAAGATTATTAATAAGTGGCGTGAGATTAGAGAAAGAGAAGGTTTAGACCCGATTCATGATAATTGGGTAGACTATGTTTTACACCACTATCCAGAACTTTTTAGAAGTATACGAAAAGGTAGTGGCGATTGGGAACTATATGGACAATGAAAATTATTATCAACCGATTTTTTACAGCAAGATTAATCAATCGACAAATTGACAGAACCATAATAAATATACTTTATTAGCCTGGAATTCATTCTCCACCTCAAATGCCTTTACCACACGATCTATCTTATATCCGACCAGAATTATATGAACGATTTCCTCCATTTTTCAACTTCAATATGTTAACGTTGTAAACGTTAATAACGTAATAAAATTTAAAAATTACGACTCTACAATTATCTTAACAACGATTGGTTAACTTTAGAAGGAGCATTAGAATCGGTTATAGGATGTTTAATCTGAGTAAAGGGCGTTTCTAAATGAGTTTCGATGAAGAAGTTTTAAGCAGTATTTTCGATAAAAATGAAGGATATTGTTATCACTGTAGTAAGAAACTGGTTCGGAATAAATACGGTAATCTCCATAGTAGAGGGGGATGGGAAGTTGATCATAGCATACCCACAAGTAAAGGGGGAACCGATCATTTAAACAATCTTCTACCTTCATGCATTCCATGTAATAGAACAAAGGGGAATTTAACGACTAGACAATATAGAAAAACAATAGAACAAAGCTCTGAAGAAACTGATAACCCTTGGGCTGAGCTTATAGTATTGGGATTAATTTTAGGGATTGGGTGGCTAGCAAATCGTTTAAAACAACAAAAAACAAGATATTAAAACATGATGAACATCTTATAGCTAGCTTATAAAACAAGTCAGAAAAGGAAATTTATTATGCTAAGTTTGTATAGAAGTGAAGTATTTTGGTAAGAGTTCAATGTAGCTATTGTGGCAGTACATGGTATATGCAAGATGATCATGTGAGAGCCAAAAGCAAAGGCGGCGTTGTTACTGTTCCAGCTTGTTCTAAATGCAACCAAAGCAAAGGAGACAAGTCACAAGCTGAATGGTTAGACTATTTAATGGAAAATGATCGTTATAGATGGAGAAGAGTGACCAAGTTTCAAAAGCGAAAACGATCCAGCTTTGCCCAAATGGTTAGAAAACGAAGAAAAAGTGACTGAGCCAAAATTTTATAAGAATTCAGCTACTCAAAATTGAGCAGCCAGTTGAAGCTAGCTAGAGGCTGATGAGTAATTATTGGCTTCTCCAGTATCTTAATTTTCCTTTTTCGATCCATTTCTCTTTTTGACGTTATATTGTAAGCTGTGTTGGGGATCTGACCAGGCTCTCAAAGCCAAGTTTTGCCGCTGTAAGAGCACAGATGAGCATGCCTGTCAGGGAGAGGAGGACGTGTTGCTTCACCCTAGCCAGCCCTTTCCCCCTTGGTTATCCAAGTTGAAGTGGTTTTTCAGCCTGGAGAAGACGCGTTCGATGCTCTGCCGCTTCCTCCTCAACCGTCGATACAACTCTGAGCCACGCTTGATGACCGGGTGGAGCCTCAACCTCTGCGCCAGGGTCCTTGGCTCCCTGTGCCTCCTGTTTGGGAGCGGTATCACGGTGGAGACTCCAAGCCCGTGAGCCTCCAGGTGGTTCTTAGCTGCATGATAATTGCCGTCTGCTACTACAACGCGCATGGAGGTAATGAAGCCACAGGCCTTCCTGATGAGCTGTGGAAAGAGGGGGGCTATCCCCACGCTTCCCAGTGGTCACCGTCATGGCTATGAAGAACTCTGAGTCCGCGCAGGAAACGACGCGAAGCTTGTAGCCATAGACCCACTGACCAGTGCTGGATTCGAAACCGCAGATGGTATCGGGGTCAAACGGGTTTCCCAACGTATTCTTCTTCCTTGGGTTGCTATAGGCCTGGAAGAGTGAGGCGTCCACCACCACATATTCCCCTCTTATCACACCGGCCCCAACAAGTCTACCCACCGCCTCATCGAAGACCCTTGGAAGACGTGGCTGGCGCGATGGTTCTTAAACCAGCTGAAGGTGGATTGGTCTGGAACCCGCTCCCCGAAGCCCAGCCTTCTTTATCAAATAAAAAACAATCATATATATTTCCTATGTTTAGATGAGTATATAGTTCAAACATTAAATCTCATCCTATTGTTTTTACACTTTTAATATAGGAGATATTTTAGTTATTGTTTCGTATTGCATATCTCATTATTTCTGAATTGTCACCAAATCCAGCCAAACTACAATGGATACACTTCGGATTCTTCTTTACAATCCTTTTATTTAATAGTTGTTTTAAAAAATCATACGAGGAATATAGTATTGCTTCACGAATGCCTGTGATTAATGCAAGAAATTCAGTTACTGCAATTGACGCCACGATTCCATCAAGAGAAATAACCGAAGGTGATGGAACAATGGTACCAGACACATATCCTCTCTTTTCTCTAAATAATTGCTCTTCAGGAGAAGCTAAGAAATACGAAGCTTCTGATATGTCGATATCTTTACAGCATAACAAGCATGGCTCATCAGGTAAAACAAGAACTACTCTACCTCCTGCCTCTTCAATAACACTATGTTCAGTGTGTATACCAAAAGCAGAATCAAAATACGGTATCATATAAGCTAATGCTAGTTCGTTTAAGACCAGTCTAGCTCCATCATTATCTACGCAACCGAAGATAACATCACAGCTCTTAATATGATTCAATACATCTTCGTTTCGAAGGTCCTTTTTGCATCTAATTACTCGTGTTTTTTCAATACCAGATATCGACATAATCATACGAGCTGCAACTTCCACTTTTGGTTTTCCTATATCGATTGGATAAGCTCCTACAATCCTATTCAAATTCTCAATCTGTACAGTATCAAAATCTACTAGAACGAAATCTCGTACTCCAAGATAGGCCAAATGCAGTGTAATATGTGAACCTATACCCCCTAACCCGATTATTGCGACAGATGTACTACTAATTTGGGCTTGTCCTGATTCGCCTAGCGCTAATATTTGCCTGGAAGCGCGGGACATAATTGCTGAATTTTGATATCCTTCTTTTTGACTAGAAGTCGTTGTATATTTAATGATATTTCTACCGACGATTACAACTTCATGGATTTTTTCAGATGTCGAAAATGATTGTTTCCACACTATTCCATCTACGGATTGCTCACCCCACACAGTAGCGACATATGGCTTTTGCAGAGAATCTAAAATGTAAGGAACAAATTCTTTGAAGCCTTCATGATCTGTATATGAAAATGAAACATGATCTCCTGAAAGAGGATGATTATGAGCTTCTATTATTGCCATATTTTCATTATTGGCTTTATTAACAACTTCTAAAAGTGCTTTTAATTTTATCTGTATAGAAAAATCATTAGATAATTCTATATCATTATCGTTTATTCTAACAAAATCTTTTACTAAGACATTAACACCTTTTTCATGTTTATTAATTCTACAAAAAAAGAATAAAAAGTTTCCATATCGATCGTTTTGTAGATGGATTTTAGCTCTTTTCCATATATACTCTAGAATAAAAATCTTATTCATTCAATTAACCTCATTTAATCTCTTTTCAACCACAACTATAATGTATGTGAGTAAATTATCGCCACTCAAGATATCAGCAGAAGGAGACCAGGTTTCCTTGTGAATGTGAACCGAAAATACACCCCATGGCCTCCCTAAATGATTTTGGGTTTCACTATAGCTTTGAGGCATAGTGCCAGATTTAAGTCTAAAACCAACAGGGACATAGAAATTATCTGGAGGAGTTATGGGGTAGCCTGGAGATATTTTTATTAAGATTTCAGTTGTATTATGATTCCAACCGTTAGGTAGTTTGAATTCTTTGAGGATAATCCACTCTAAATTTGGCCCAGATTCGATTTCTCCATACTTCTTCTTGAGTAGTTCAATTACAGCAAGTCTTCCTTCTAACATTTTTTAACCTCGTTTAAACCTCGGAGCTTTCTTGAATCGCCGACCAGGTTTTAATTCTATTACATCATCTTCGCCAACTTGGACTTGTGTTCCGTCTTCGAGTATAAGTAATAAACCTATTTCGTAAGAAATATCACCCAAATCCATGATTTCTTTACCAGTTAGCTCCGGTTTATCTACATGATATTCTACATCATCGATAAAGAGGGTGTAGAACTTACCTTGCGTTTTTTCCTTATCCACTCTATCACCTCCTTTTAACTGAAATAATCTAAAATGAAGTGCGAAAAATAGCCAATACTAAATGAAGCAACACTATATCCAATGATACTAAATGAAAACATGAATAGTACTGTTGTAAAGAAGCTTAGTAACCCAACGCCATAATGGAAAAATCCTCTATGTCCAGGCCATGTTGGGGGTTCGATAATATCGGGTGCTACTCCACCTAATTGCGAGACAAATAGACCTATGAAAAATGCAAGAAATAAATCTTCCATTCCAGATGAAAGTAAAGCGAGTATAAAATAACCAAGATAGAAAGCAAATGCGCCAATTGCGTGCCCGTTTCTATCAGCCATTCTGTATCACATCCAAGTTGTGTTTATGAAGTGCATAGAAACTATTAAATTTGATCACGTTATCTTCGTTAACAACGTGAGCAAAGTTTCGTGATCTAATTGGAGGAAATCATCCACATATTACCTTTAGGTATAGAATATGACCGTGCGGTTGTACCATTCCAAGGACAGAATGGGTTCAGACCTAATCGGGTTTATTTATTAACAATTCAATCATCAAGATATGCTCCTTCAGATATGACAAAGGACCATATGGAAAAAGCAGATAGAGTAAGAAAATTTTTAGAATCATTAAATATTGAAGTTATCGTGGTTGATACCAAACTTATTGATATATTAGATGTAATTTACAAAATAGCTAATATAATATATGAAGAAAAAGCCGATGGCAATAATGTATATATTAATATGTCATCAGCAGGAAGATTAACTTCTGTCGCAGCTACTTTAGTAGGTATGTTTCACGATATAAAAGTCTATTATGTAAAAGCTACCCGATACTCAAAAACGAAAGAAGAACGAGAAGAACACGGCATTACAATTTGCGAAAATAGAGATGTCGTTTTTCTTAAAAACTTTCAAATCACAATGCCAAATGAATTGAGTTTAAAAGTATTAGTTGAAATTTACAATAGAGAGAAAATGAGGACAATAGATATAATACAATTCTTATACAAATCAGGTGCTGATGGATTTAATTTAAATTATTATAGCATAAGAGAAAGAAGTAAAAAAACAAGTATAATCATGAGATTAAACAGAAGGATCTTAGATAAACTCGAAAATGCGAGGTATATTACTAAATTAAAACTAGGGAGAGAAAGCGAATATAAACTAACAGAGTCAGGTAGATATATTGCAAGCATTACCGGCTTGATCCCAATTAACCCAAAGGAAATTAAAGAATAATCCCTAACGCATTTTGTACGTAAATTGTATCATGGTATACTTGATATTGTCGAGAAAATAGAGGATTTAGTAGATGAACTGGTTTCGGGCATGTACTTGGAGGCGCAGGACTGATGTTTTCAGATACCTGGACTAGTATCAAAGAGGCTACGTGCTTAGAAGGTTCGTGTATACAAAACATCTGATTAAACGATTCTTAGAAAAGAATAATTCCCAACTTTTATCCACGAAGAATATATATACTTAAAGATAAATAATGCAAATTGTGATGTCCTTTGGTTTCTATCACTTGTTTTGGTGGAGTTGCCGAGATAGGTGGCAATAAAATTTTAATCGAGTCTACAGACGGATGTGTTTTATTAGACTTCGGTCGAAGGATGGGCTATACGGGTGATTTTTACTCTGAATTTCTTCAGATACGGTCCAAAAATGCTTTGAGAGACATGTGTCGGCTTGGCATTTTGCCTGAAATTGATGGAATATATGCTCATTATCATATTGATACAACAATTCTACTCGAAGATCCTAATGATATTTCAAAAATTCCTTTAGATCACGCCCCTGATTATTGGAGATTGGATGGGGTTACGCCCTATGATCCTCAAGGTCCTAAAGTTGATGGGGTTTTTCTAAGTCATGCTCACTTTGACCATATTCAAGATATTAGTTTTCTAGATCCAGATATACCAATTTATTGCACCAAAAAGACTGAAGTATTAGCTAAGACAATTTCTGATGTTTCATCTATGCATGTAGATGATCAATTCTATGAGAGTAAACGAAAACAAGTGATATCGCGAATATGGCCGGATGCAAGCTCTGATTATAAAACCTTGTTCCCTGGAGAATTAAATTACAGTCACGTAAAAGAAGATCCAAAACCTATAAGGGATAAGGAAGCTGATTTCGATTTTACTCATGAATACACGCCTCAAACTAGAGAATTCATCAATGATTATTTAGAGGGAACTGTTAAAGGAATTAATTATAAACTAATCCCAGTAGACCATTCTGTTCCGGGTGCCTGCTCTATTTTACTCACTCTTCCTGATGATAAACGTATCCTGTATACTGGTGATTTTAGATTTCATGGCTCAAGTGGATTAACAATAGATGAGTATGTTGCACAAGTTGGGACGCCAGTTCATGCGATGATTACTGAAGGCACCAGAATAGAAAGCTCAGAAGTCTTGATGGAAACTGCAATCCAAGAAAACATTCGTGCTGATATTGAACAATCTCGGGGTTTAGTGCTTATTAATTTTAATTGGAAAGATTTATCGCGTTTTAAATTAATATATGAGGTTGCTAGGTCGCTTAATAAAACATTTGTAATATCTTCAAAGCTTGCCTATCTTTTATTTGAAATGTCTTCTAATTTTCATGATACTTACGATGACCCGAGGACGTTACATAATTTAAAAGTTTATCTTAAGCGCGAAGGGAATCTTCTCTATTCAAAAAGGGATTATGACAAGTATAGGATGGGATATATCCATTTCCATGGATCAAATTATAGACTGGGTGATAGAAATATTATTCGTATTGCAGAGAGGTTAGGACTCGGGGGAAGAACAGGAAATAAAAAAAATCCTCTTCCATCGACTACGCCAGGAACACCATATGTGCACCAAAGTGTTTACGACCTTGCTACATATCACCTAGATAATGGTATTAAAGCCTACGAAATAAGAGAAAATCCAGAGCAATATATTGTTATGTTTTCTTATTGGGATGCGAATGAGCTCTTTGATCTGATACCGCATAATACAGATGGAGGAAAAACTCAATATATCTGTGCCACAACTGAACCATTCAATGATGAAATGCAGATCGACGAAACTAAATTCATGAATTGGTTAGATACATTTAGGATCGATTATGAAAGTGAAGAAAAGGATGGCATAAAGGTTTTTCTAAGAAGGCATGTTTCTGGTCATGCTTCTAAAGTAGAACTTAAGGAACTGATTGATAAGATAGATCCAGACATGATCATACCCATTCACACGGAAAAATCTGAACTATTCGACGAACTTTTCCCAGGAAAAAACATTTATCATCCGAAGTATGGTGAACCCATTAACATCTAATCTTCTATCGAGCACGAACATATCATTGTGTGATGCATTTATCCAAAAGACTAATTCTTTTCTATAAATTGCCTCCAAGATATTTTGATAAATTGCCTTACTGCCTAGCTAGCTTAGAACTGCTGAAAGAGCGACAACCATAACAGCTTCAGTTAGAGCTCTGGTAGAAAAATATTTCTTACTCATTTAACTTTTCCCTCCGCCAGTATTATCTGGGTCAGGTTCAAAGGGTCGATGGAGATATACCCATCCTCTCAACCGAGTTAAACTCAGCTCCCCCTTCTATACCATAACTTGATATATAATAGTCTCTTTTTTCATATAAAACTTTTGTACGAAATTTATTAAGTCTCTGGATAAGTAAAATGTTAGGTTGTTATTTCCTAGAGAATTGCTAATGTTATGAATAAATAAAGAATTGTAATAAAAAATGATAAGGCTAATTTCTGTGTAAATTTTTTTATTATGGAATTTCAAAAGGGTTTAAATTTTTATTTTTGGGCTGGATATCATAAGTGTCGTGTTATCTCGCAGATAATAAGTTAATCTAATGAGTTCGTATTTTATTAAGAGATAATAAAAGTTAGGAAAAAATGGTTTAATAGATCAAATGGGAAAGACATGTTTCGCGATTATAAAAGGAGATCCAATGAGATAAAGAAAATATCTTCTGATTTTATAACTATTGGATTAAAAGAATGTGGACAAGTTCTCCTAAGCATTGCCAAAGCAATTAATACAAAAGACACTTCTTATAATTTTAAAAGAGAATTACGAAAGTTCTTTGATATTTTTGAGCAAGAATATATAGAAAAAAACGAGATTAATAGGCAATTTCAAAATGAGAGTTTCTATTCAGTAATGGATATTGTATTATTTGCGTTAAGACCAGATATTCGAACAGAGGAAAAAACAAGAGCTTTAATTGAGATTCATCCCATACTCCTATCCTTTGAAGAAGGTCTTAAGTTACATAAAGAAATTGAAAGCATGCTTATGGAAAGGGAATTAACTCAAAAACAGAGGTTTTTGTCGTTATGTATCCCTATCTTCTGATTGTTGAAGAAGTTTTTGATGAATCAATAAGATTATTGTATGCCTTGAAAAAAATACGTGACGGTAAAGAAGTAAAAATTACACTAAAATCCATTGGAGATAAAAGTTTATGGGCGATTAAAAAGGAAAGAGCATTACCTGAAATCTTTTTTAAGGGATTGGAAAACGGTCACCTAAGAAATGCCATAGCACATGCACGCATAAAATACGATGAAAACACTGGAAAAATGAATTTCCAAGACTATGATGTTCGTAAACGAATAATAGCCTATAACCGCGTCTTAACTCTTGAGGAATTTCGAATTTTTGGATGGAAGCTATTTCAAATTCCTGTCTTATTCCTTTATGCTTTAAAGGCGCTACGCGTTCGGGATATGGTGTTTTCTGAAAATCCCTTTATTGATTAATTATAGAAACTATGTTCTAACTATTAAAAACTCAAATTAACCAATTATTTCACAATCTCGTAGATTAGGATTAAATTTTAGTCCCAAACCCAATGAATTATTATAATCTCATTAAGTTTGAATGATTTTTTACATCATTAAACTTATTAGATTGACTCGTATAAATTTCAAATAGGAGATTTTATGGTTCGTGAAATTTTCCAAAATGAAGAACAATACTACATATGCGATGTTTGTAATCTCTCCTATAAGGAGAGATCTTGGGCAGAGAAATGTCAAGATTATTGTACTAAGTATAGTGCATGTTCTTTAGAGATTACAAGACATGCAACTCAAATGAAGTAAAATTTAATCTCAAACCCAAAAAAAAAGAAAAAAATTGTCTTTGATATTGAAAAAGCACGAATGTTCTTATCGTTTAATGCCTGTTATATGGAGGCAATTTGGAATAAACGGTATACCTTTATAGCCATCAATTATTCTTTTTATATTACTAATTCCGCAAGACTCAAGAAGAGACTTTAGAAGTTGAAAATAAAAACCACATTTATGATAATCCTCCGAATACTCCTCTCGCCCATAAATGTTCTTAATGTTACTCCATGTTGGATTTAAAAAGAATAATAAAGCTCTTGCACGAAGATCTGGACAACGAATTTCAATTATACAATCTCTTTTCAAGACTCGCACCCACTCAACAAAAACTTTTGTTATCTCTTGATGACTAAAGTGTTCGATTAAATGACTTGAGAATATACGATTAAAAGATTCATCCTTAAAGGGTAACATATGAGCATCTGCAATAATATTTACTGATATCATTTTCCTAATGTCAAGTCCAACCTCCCCTTTCTTCGTACTATCCCCGCAACCTATATTCAGTATCATGTTAGCAAATCACCTCGATATCACAATATTAATTCTAATCATTGTTAAAATATTATTTCTTTCCGCGCCAGTTTTAATTAATAAAATAGTACTTATTAATACCAAACCTAAACTAAGTTACAATTTCTAAAGGTAGGTCTCCCCTTCTAGGAAGGGTAGGTCTACCTACCTATTTTGCATATCAATAAAAAAACAATTATTATTTAAGAACCAATCTTGTTTGTTAAATTATAAGTCTAAATAAATTTGCTTTTATATTCCAATTTTCTTCAAAAAGTAGCTTTACAATGAATATTTTATACCCTTTTTCTAGGGCTTCTGGTATACTCTCTTTTTGTTTTTTTGAGAGTTGAATGGGTTTGGACTTGGAAGATTTGATGTCGATAAAGCATTTTTTTGTTTTATTTATGCCTAAATAATCCCATGTTGAATGTTTACTTAAAAATATCTTTTCTAGAGAGGTTCAACGGTATCTCCCTTATACATATAAAACTACTCCCAGACAATGTACTAAAATAAAGGAAATAATAAATATACAGTAATCTCATACGACAAGCATAAAATAAGAATATATAGGGGATAGATGAAAAGCTTGGTTCAAGTTAATATGCAAAAAGACGAAGTGAATCAAAAAGCAGTACAATTTTTTAGCAGTAAGAATTACAGTATAATCTCCACAACAGAGTCATCCGTTGCTTTTGAAGATGGTAAAGATATTAGTACTGGAATTTTAGTTCTTGGTATTCTCTTTCTTCTAATTGGTGCCATCTTGTATTATTTATTAGCTAAGAAACATCAGGTAACTATAACTTATTCAGAGATAACCAATGGTACAAGTGTAAACTGCTCCACAAATTCTTCCAAAGCATTAAAAGATTCACAAGATTTTCTACAAACCATTTCTTAAGTACTATAATTAAATTCTCATTTTTTATTTTTTTTTCTAAAACTAAGACCTAGACCATAGACTAAATGAAGGAAAATAAAGTCAAACGTTAATAATGTGGACAATTGAGGGAAAAAATAAGACTTTGTTATTATATACCTTTGTTTTGAGGGACGTTAAAAATATTATTATCCACTTTTTACGGTTTAACATACAGTTATTACACAAATAACAACGCTTTTCAGCCCATTTTTTAACACTTTTTCGTATTATTTTCAACATAAATAAAAGTAAATAGGCTCAATTCGGGCTTATTTCAAAGATAAAGACTCTAATCTCTCCAACCACCCCACCCAAAGGGGAATTTGAGGGGTATTTTTTCGTTTCTAATTACTTCGTCATTATATCGGGGGCATACATCCAACGTTAAAATGTCAACACTTAGCCCTGAAATGTCAACAAATGTCCACAATTAAGTTTTAGATGTCCACACTTGAAAATGTCTTTATTGGAGAATTGATAATAATTAATTATGGTTCTTGATGTTGCTTATTCTTTTTTGAAGGATATAGTTAAGCCAATTTATGGATACTTTAAGGCTAAACCTGAATTAGAGATTAATGATGTTAAACGAAGAATTGTTGAGGGAGATTTGAGGATAACTTTTGATGTTTTTAATAAGGGTAAAGCTACCGCTATTAATCCCCGTATTCATGGAATTGCTACAGATAAAAATTCGAAGGTTATCGAGCCAATTGCTAACCATACTTGTCCTTCTATTCCGTCTAAAGCCCGTGATGAAGTGGAATTGAATTTTAAGCACTTCAACGAGAATTATGAGAAAATAACGATATCGGTTATAGTTGATGATGAGGAAAAAACTGAACACTTTAAGGTTAGCGAAATACCAGAAACATAAATTATTTTCTTGATTCCCCTTCTTTAATTGATTTAAGAACTCAAGGTTGGCTTTATATGGTATCTGGTTTCGATTCTATTCTACTTGGTTGTAAAAACTGATTAAGTCTTCCCATTTTTTAATTACAGTTTCAAGTTCTTTATCTGTAAATTCTTCAATGGATTTATTTACCATTCAAATCAATTTGTCTATGTTACGTGTTATATTTAGAGATGTTGAATAGTTTATGTCAGAATATGAGGAATTTAAGGAGAAAATTGTTAGTCTCCAACATATTTGGGAAAAATTTCGAGTAGATTTCATAGATAGAGATGACTTCAAAAAATTCGCTGATAAATTAAATAAAAAGGGTTCAAACTTGGAGAAATGTTTGTATCACTGGCTATTTTTCTGAAGGGGTTAGAAAGGAACTTGAAGAAATTGCACGGTTTAGTAAGGTAAGATTGATTTGCCCCCAATTTCCTACTCAAAGTAGGAGAGATAAGAAAAATTTAGAAGTATTAAAAAAATTGGCTGATATTGGAATAAAAAAAACACATAAGGGTGAAGTGGGAGTAGAGATTAAAATCAATAATCGTTTACACGCAAGGTTTCTTGTCGCTTATAATCCAGAAGCCCCGAAATTAAGGGGTTTATTACTCATCGGTTCTTTTGATTTCAATGTTGAAGGAACAAGTTTAGAAAGACATGATGCGGGGATATTAACAGAACACCCAGACTTAGTTAAATCAGCAAGAAATTTGTTTGATGATATATGGAACGATTCTTCGCCTATACCGTTGGATAAGGCTTTTCCTTAATTGATTACAATGCTACACTATACTAAGCCTTTTTTTTTCCTTCTAAAACAACATCTTTGATAAGTGGAATAACCCACTTTGCATTACTTTTTAACCATTCCCATAAACGCTGAATTTTACCTGCATCGGGTTTATTCTTTTTTAATTCATCCTTCAATAAATCCGAGTTTTTTCTAATATCTTTTTTCTTTTGTGGTGGAATATCTTTTTTCATTTCAAGTGTTTCATAGACTTGTTTAAATGAATCATTTATTTTTTGAATATAATTTACTTGGGAATCTATATTCTGATGAGTATCCCCTAGATGGTCTCCATAAATATTCTGAATATTGACTTTCATAAATGGATATGTTTTACTTGATTTTTCTGGATTTTCGTAAGCGTCTATACCATGTGCTGTTATTTCTGCACTTATCCAAGAAGGACCTGTTCTTCGAATATTTACAAGATGATGATTTGCAAGATATATCATATTAAAATCTATGGGTTTTGCGGGAACTTCTTTTCCTACAGCATTTTGTAGTCCCTTGAAGAATAATTCACGAAACATATGTGAATCGTTTGGGTTTTCCTCAGCATAATTGTAAAGGATTTCTAATATATGAAATCGGATTTCTTTATGCGTTAGAGACATATCAAGAATATATTGTATTTACCAGATAATATAAATTTCCTTGAAAGGTAATAATTGAAGGATTACTTATTCTAATTCTCTTTTCAATTTATTTTCTCTTAATCGTCTTTTACAGTATATACAGACGTTTTTAGTATTAGAGAATTCATCCAGTCTTCGTATTTTTCTGCACTTAGAACATCTTTTCCCTTTAACAAAAACCACTCTATATTTTTCTTCGGGTATTGGATAAGTTTGAACTTGGTATTCAGCCATAATTATCCTTTAAAAAATGTCACCAAATTTGAAGCCTTCCCTTTTTTGGCTTACCGCATTGACAACCGATATCGCCATTTAGAGCATAACCGCATTTATTACAACATGAAGGGTCAATATACCTTGATATAACTCTGGGCTTTGTGCGGTCTGGATGACCCTTTTTCGGTTCTTTAACGATTCCCAGACTTTCAAAAATAGGGCTATTGAATTTATCTACCATCTCAGTTAAAAATTGGCTTGTTCTCCTATCGGTCTTAGGTTCTTGGGGTATTCCTAATTTCTTACTGATTTTTTCTTTAACGATTTTATCCCTTTTTTTGCTTTAGGCTCAGAAGTTCATCAGGTTTTTTTTATTGAAACAATTTTGTATTATTTTTTTCATCCTTAGTTTTGGCTATTTTGGAACTGTAAATATCAGCTTTTCTAGATAGTTTTACTTCTAGGGAAATACCAATCCATCATCAGAAACATCTATGGCATTAGGAGGATAAGCAATACCTAAATTTGCAAAAAGTATTGTTGAAGGGAAATTAGGAGTAGCGATCATTACTCCAAGTATTGCAAGAGCAGCAACCGCATTTAGGGCATTCTCAAGGTTACCTTCCTTATAGTCACTAACTTCCTCATGTTTTACTTTATTAAAAGCATGCCACCAAGCTGGTATTGGATCTCCAACTCTAGATGCTTTAAAAGGTAGTAAAGTTTTTCGATTTTTTCTAAAAAGAACAGAACGTTCATTAATATTAGGAGTATGATATTTGATAAATCTCAAGTATCCATGGATATTATTACTAAAATTGTTTGAGTTGCCAGATTTATTAATTAATTCTTTAAGTGTAGAACCGAACGTACTGCCTACATCTTTGATAATTCGAGAAAACACAGGAGAATGACTATATCTATTTGATTTATCAGGTATTACCCATTGAAATGTATCTTGCATACACTTTTCTATTTCCTGATAACGTTTGAATATATGATCTGAGATAGTTAAAATCCAACATTCTTCATTATATGTTTTGAAAATATTGAACAGGTCTGCGTGTCTACTCATCTATTTACACCAATGAACATTTTTATGTCATTTATCTCTAATTCTTAAGGATAATACTTTGGGTTTGGAGTTTAATCTTATCTTTGAAGTTATCTCGCAGATAACAAATTTAGGATTAAAATTTAATCCCAAATCCAAATGGTATTACGTTGACTACTACTCTATAATGAACTGATTTTCTGCGAACGATCTGTGTTTCGTTGTGCATTAGGCACTCTTGCTATTTCATTGTGCGCCTCTAAGAAGCATTAAAAGAATGTTTCTATAATTATTAAATGGGAGTTGAAGAGGGATAATAAATGGGTGCGTCAGATCAAAACTATATTGATCTTTTCTTTAAAGAATACATTTTTGGGTTTATGTATAACGATATAAGGCGTACTATCGATAAAGCAAATTTTTTAGTTGCTTTAGGTTTGTCAACTTATACTGAAATTATGGGAGGGTTTGTAACGGGTCATCTTCAAGATCCTAGATGGTCAAGGAAAAATTATGAAGTGTTTTTACCATATTTAGGCACTTATTATGAAGAACTGAATCACCAAATCGGTTTATATACTAGAGTGAGATGTGGGATTGGTTCATGAATATTTTATTAAAGGACGTTTCATGATTGTAAGAAAATTTGATCAAGAAAATAGACCGGGCGTTTATTATGATGAAAGCTTAGATCATATTATTGTTGCTGTGGAAAACTATTTTCAAGACTTTAAAGCTGGAGTTCAAAGATTTTATGAAATTCTTAAAAGCGATAACACTGAAGCAGTGGAAAAATTTATGAATGCAGTTAGATTTCCTAGTGCAGGTTAAATGAAAAATATTTAACCTCGCGGAATTAAAATTTAATCCCACCATTTTTTTCCACAACACAACCCTTTCTCTTGTAAACACTAATTCTATCAAAATCTTTCATCAACTACTCCTCTTCTCTACTATAGTGCGTTATTTTAGTCTTATATAATATAAAAGATAATTAAGATGTAATTTAAATTATAAATCAATGACACTAATAGTAAAGGATACCAATTCTCTAAGATCTTATATAGAAATATTGGACTTTTTTAATGGAGATTTATCTATTTTAAGAGACCTTATTAAGCATATTCCTAAAGCTATTAAAACAATATTAAAAGAAATTGAACCTAAAAATATTGATAAAGATTTAGAATTGAAAATATATACTCTTTTTGAAAAATTTGATGAAGCATATACTGAAGTAGTAACGAAAGAAGAACAAAAAGAAGTATCAATACCTGTTCAGAATAACAAAGCAGGAATTTTTTTTGAGGAAGTAATGAAACTCCGTATGTTGGATATTTTAATCTTTGATATGAGCTTGGTTTATTTAATAACAAAATTTGAAAACTTTTTAAGAATGCTTTTAAGATTGACTTTTCTAAAAGAACCTCGTATTCTCATGACAAAAGGTAAAAGCATAAACTATGAGGAAGTACTGAGATTTTCTAATTATAATAAACTTTTACTAAATATAATTGAAAAAGAGATGTTTTCATTATTTATGGAAAATATTGAAAACATTAACAAATATTTTGAACAAAGATTTAATATAGCACTATCTAGCTTCGTTGATGAATGGTTAAAATTCAAAGAAAGATTTTATCGTAGAAACTTAATCGTTCATAATAATTCTGTGATAAATGAAACTTATATTGAAAAGACTGGCTATAAAGGAGAAGATAGGATATTACGCGTAGACCCGAAATATTTAGATGAATCGATTGAATTATTCGGAGAATTTTCCAAAAAAATTACTGAACATTTTCGTGAAAAATTTGAAGAATAAAAAGATAATTTGAAATTTTTCTCTTTTTATTTTTTATTGTCTGTTGTTTCTCTAATCTATTCTCAAAACTTCGATTTTGGATTCGAGGAATTTGTATAAAGGAACCATTAAATTTCTGTTTTTAATTATAACTTATATATTGTGTTGTTATCACCGATTAACAGTGATGGTACAATCCAGTACGCAGAAACAGTTCCGGTACGATACTTTACAGTATTTTGTCAAAAGACGGAAAATCGAAGCAAAAGTAGATTCTTGTTCCGTTTTGGAGAAGAAGAGTGTTTCTCCGAGAGAATATTTTTCAAAGCAAGTTTCAAAGAGTCCTCAAAAATGATTTTATGGATGATTATACAGTATCCATGGACAGTTTCATGGTACAAAAAAGTATTTAGATACAAAGTTATACTTTTCATGGTTAATCCATGGTTAATTCATTGTTCCATTTCATGGTTTCTATAACAATTAATTATTTACCCCAGATCTTTTCTAATTCAGGAGTAAATCTATAGTCATCATAATAGGATTTTACATCATCGGAAGGTCTATTATTTTTTAGTCTATGATTTATTAATTCAATATGTGCTGGGTCTATTTCTATACCAATTGATTTTCTATTCAGCTGTTGAGCAGTAACTACGGTAGTTCCTGTACCCGCTGTTGGATCAAGAATTGTATCACCAGGAAGAGAAGAAGAGAGGATAATTCTTAAAAGTAAAGCAATTGGTGATTGTTGTTTATGGAACCGTTTTCCTTTACTATCTCTTAAAGCTTCAGCACCTGCAAAATATCCGCTGCTCATCTCCTTGATATCTGCCCAAATATCTGTTACAAACATACCTTTTTTACGTGGATACTTGTAATGGGGCGGTAGTGGAGGATCAATCCTAAGTTTATTAAAAATTCTTGGTCTTTTTCCTTTAGTGCCAAAAGCTATAACTTGATACCATTTCCCAAATCTATAGCGTTGAGGGATAGGAGACGTTTGTTTCTTCCATATAATTAGATTTTGAAAAGTCCAACCCGTATTTTTTAAAGATTTTAGGATGTGTTCAGTGTTTTTTTCTCTTTGCATGAAATAAAGAGATCCACCTTCTACTGTAATATCATGGATGCTTTTAAGAATCTTGTTTATCCAATGCCAGTACTTCTCGGGATCTTGTGCATCATTAAAATAATCATAATTTTTTCCCTGATTATAGGGGGGATCAAAAAAGGTTAAGTGGACTTGACCCAAAGAATCTCTATTCAGGTATTCTAAGCAATCACCTTTTATAATTCGAGGAAATAAATTTCTGTTTGTTGTCACGTCTCAAGTCCTCAATAGAAACATTTTTGAATTACATTATTAATTCATCGAGATTAATTTTATAATAATCATTTTCTTTTTCAATGAGATTATCAGATCTCATTCTACTTAGAATAGTTCTTAAATTTATGTTGGAATCTAATTCATCCATCTTTTCTTTTAGTTGATCATAATCATGTTTTCTTTCTGAGAGATAATACAGGATTAAGGCTGAAATAAAATCTTCTTTCTCAACCGTTCGTCTATCATATCGTAACATTATATTTTTTGTTATCTTACCGATTTTAATTATCATCCTTTTGAGATTTATCTGTCTTTGAAGGATAAATTTTGCAAATAATGATTTAACTTCCTTTCTTGAACGTAAATTGAAGGTTTTAGTGAAAATGTGTCCAACCATTCTTTCTAATTTTTCAGAGAGTTTCCTTCTAACATCGTAAAAACTGTCAAATAATTGTATGTATCTCTCTTTTGCATAATCTATTGTTTGTTCATCTTCACAGACATAGAGAGTTTCAGTATTTTCACGCCAAAAACGTTTTGTTTTATAAAAGCCAAGATTTATTTTGTTTAAATTAATTGAACATACCATCAAATGTTTATCTGTGATTATTAATTTGGCATGTAAATCTTCATCAGTAGTTCTGATCTTAATATTTTGGGAGAGCAAGTCTCTAAACATTTCATTGACTCTGTCTGTAAAATCCATGCTGGTTGTTCCACTTATCAATCGTATATCCAAATTTCTATTAATGACAGTATTTTTCAAAAAGTTAGAAAAATCAATGTCAGTAAAACTTTCTGTTGAAATATACACAAATGTAGTGGCTTGATCTATCAAATTGATGATAAAGTCTCTTCCTTTGCAGTCAAAGGGTGTTATATACAATTTTTCTTCAATACTTGACGGAGATGGACAGAGGGAAATAGGATAGTGTTTAATCCAGTGATCTCTGTGCTCCTCCCCAATGTCCGAAGGTAATTCAAATATAGACTCGTCTTTGACTCTTTCCATTATTTTGCGTCTGATGTTTCCATCAGAAGCTTTATCTCTAATAATAAATAACCTTAAAAGCTGATCAAATTTTTCTTTAAATTCATTAATTTTTGTTTCATTCCCAACATAAACAATCATAGCGTCCAATTCAGGATTTTGAGTGAAGTTAGCTGAAAGGAAAATAGCGCTTTTATCAGTTACTATGAATTTACCATGAAATGCATACCATCTTCCTACAGCAGTTGTTGTTCTACTTGGATCACCAACATTCCACCTACAAAAATGTAAAACAGCTCCATTCAGTTTTAATCTCTCAAATCTAGCTTCTACTTCTGTTTTGACATCAAGATTTATACTATCGTATGGAAGAGTTAAAATTTCTACTTTTACTCCTTCATCTAATTTTCTATTTAAAGTGTTAAAAATATCATTATGATGAATTTGAAACATAGCAATTTTAATAAAATCTTCAGCAGCTTCAAATTGTTGAATAACTTTTTGAACCACATTCATGCTTAAATCAAAAATAATATGAGACATTACAATACTCCCTTTAAAATATAAGTAAAATGAAACTCATAAACATTAATGTGTTTTTTTGAATTTTTTTCCTTCAAGAATTGAGTTAAATATAAGATAAAATTTGATAACATCACAATACTTCTTAACTTATGTAAACCTATATTTGGTTGGATTACAAACTATATTAAATGGACTCGTATAAAATAATGCTCTAAATTGATGAATCATGAAGGTTTTAATAATTTCAGATAACCCTAAACGACAAAGGTTTCATCAAATTGAGCTTTTAAAAAATACTCTACAAAATAAAATTAAAAATGATGTAGATTTATTTGCAATATCTCGTGATTTTCTTTTCTTCAATAGTACAGTAATAAAAAACGGTTCGTCAATGGTACTTGAGGAATTAAAATCTATCTTAAAAGGTAAACCTTATTCCCTTTATGTAGTTTCACTTGAAATTGAGAACTTTAAGAAGATATTGCCTTTCAATAAAGAAAATTTTTTGTAAATGATTGAAAATTATACCAAGAATTCTACTATTTTTATCTTTGGTGCACGTTCTATTTTAAACAATATAGAAAAATTTCGAGAAAAATTGGAAGTCAATCTATTTTTAATCACTCGACTAGGTGTATCAAAGATTACAGAAGATTTGAAAAACCAAATTTTAAATTATATTTAATGCACACTCTACCCTGAAAAAAATTAGAGTATTAGTGAACTACTTTTTTTTTATTTCAAAAACTTTTATACATATTTATTGCAGACTGTTTCTAAATCTTCATTACTTAATCAGGATAGATTTTCTGATGAATCATTAATTTCTGTTTCTTTGTAATTTTCTTCGGAAATTATATCCTTAAGGGATATTCAAGTAAATCCTTTATGAAGTGGAGATGTCACTCTTTGGTCCTCCCTCCCGCAAACTTCCTTTTTTCAATAATGTTAACGGTAATTCGAAAATAATATAGGGGGAGTATCTGGGGGTATGAATATGCCAAAAAAGATGGAAGAGGTATTCTCGTGCATATGCAGTGGTAGCCCGGAGGAGACATGTGTATATGCTCACATAACCTAAAAAATTCTTTGCTTTTTCTTCAATTCTATATACCTATTAGAGGGTATTTTAGCTAGGTAGTTGGATAATTAGAATTACATCAACCAACGAATAATAAAACAAGAGATACTCCCCCTATTTCTCTCTTAATCACATGAGATGTCTTACGCAACCTCCCCTTTTTAAAAATCTAAACAGTAACTCTAATCTATCACATTAGTGCAATAATTAGTCTGATAACTTATTAGTTAGCTATTTAAAAAAACATTGTAGACGGAATAAAGATGTTTTATCAACCGATTTCCCTAAGAGAAGCTGTAGAAAATGTAAACGATACTTGGTTTTTACCAGCAATTCAAAGACCCTATGACTGGGGTGAAAGGTATAAGAAAGAAGAATTTATCTATAAACTCTTTGATTCCATTATTCGGGAATATCCTATTGGAACATTAATCTTATGGAAAACCAGCAGAGAGATCCCCTTTAGACCTTTTCACCATGATTATGATTCAGAGAAGTTAACAAGAATAATGGATAAAGGTCTCTGGGGTAGAAAGGATAAACTTTTAATTTATGATGGACAACAAAGACTGCAAAGCCTCTATTCATGCCTTAAGTTCACATTTCACAATAAAGTTCTCTGCTACAACCTTTTATTTAATCCAAATGTAGATAAAAACCCAAAAGGATTTAAATTTTTTAAAAAACATGAAGAACCAGAACCAGGATACCTCAAATTGAATGAATTGTATTCTTGTAATCGTAAACAAGCTGCTGAATTTGAGGATAAAATAATCAACAGAGTGAAAAATACTGTAGATAAATGGAGTAAAAAAGAGGAATTAATGGTAAAGAATAATCTTAAGCAGCTTTGGAAGTTATTTGTAGATATGGATACAAAACTTCTTTCGTATTATCCTCTTCAAAGGGATTTAAATGAAAAGGAAGTTGTGGATGTATTTATCAGGATAAATACAACAGGTATGCAATTATCGAGATCAGAAATTTTATTTTCGGAGATAAAAAGAATACAATTTGATTTTGAAGAACAAATTTGGGATGCCATGTTACAAATCAAGAAACAAACCAATGGCTTTGCGTTCAATCCTGATAATGCACTTCAAATCCTTAACTTATTAGTGAAAGGAACGATAAGAATCGACCCAGTAAGAGTGCGTAGTTCAGAATTAAAAGATTTTGTTAATATTTGGAATAACCTAGAATCTCCATTGAAATCATTCTTCTTCGATTTCTTATATAGAGAGTTTAAAATAAATCATGAAAAAATAATAAAAACGAAAAATGCACTTATTCCCATAATTGATTATTTCTATTATATGAGAACACTTTATAAACAAAAATTCAAGGATTTTTCTGTTAATTCTGTTAAAAATATGAAAAAGTTTTTAATTTATTCACAGTTGCTTAATTGGAATCTTCAAACCTACATTGATAATTTTCATAAAATTATAAGTTCTGCTTGTAAAAAATCAGAAAAACAGGTTTTTCCCTTTGAAAAGTTATGTAACTTTGTAAAGAATAATGGAAGAAGAAAAGTTGAGTTATCGTCTACCAACTTTGAAGATCCTTATCATCACTGGTTTGTATTGAAAGTATCGCTTCCAAGTAGAGAATATTCGTTTATAGGAGATCCCGAAGAGAGATTTGATCCTGAAATAGATCACATATTTCCAACAACTCCGCAATCTACAATAAGCGTTCTCAACAAATACTACCAATGGGTGGTTACAGTATGGAATATGCAACCTGTAAAAGGAGAGATTAATAATTTTAAAAGGAATAACCCACCCAAACAATTTTTCTTTAAGTATCCTCATTATTTGAAAGATTACGATTTTCTTCCAACTACAAATCTCAATGATAAGCTATGGCTTGACAATAATGCTCCAGAATTTATTTCTGCTAGGAAAGAAAAGATGGTTAATTTTATTCAAAATGAGTATGCTATACATCTAAGCGATGTATAGAGTAAATTCTCTTTTACAAATGATAAAGATGAATTTTTAGTGACAAGAACTCACATTTCTCCAAAAGTTTTAAGAAATTGGTTCTGATGTGAAATGGGGAGACTTGGAATTTCAGACAGATACATCGATGCGTTCTGCGGTAGAACTCCTAGAACCATTCTTGCAAGGCATTATACTGACTATTCTTCAGAGAAACTGAAAGAAATCTATGATAAAGCTAAACTATAATCTTAGCATATTATTTCGATGATGCATAAAATGAATTCTGAGGATTTTACACTGCGCTTCGCTGTCGCTCAGCTCCAGTTCCATCCCGAACCCCTCCGCCACCATTCTTGTCGCGTTTTGAAGTTCTTAAGCAAGAGGGAAGCATCCCCTCGCCTAGACACCCTTTAGGGTGTCCTACCCTTCGCCCTCTAGGTACCTGTTTCAGGAACCTTTGCGAAGGTGCTCGATCCCGAGCACACCTCAAATCCCAAAAAATGTAAATATCAAATATGATGAGTGGGTTCATGTCAATATTTCATTAAGTATTGCTCGATCGGTAATCGTCTTCCGCCACTTGTTGTGCATAATCCCCAATTTTAATATCGGAAAAATCCCAATAAACACCCACACCACCTTCAACTCAATTTCATAACCGAAAAGGTCGATTTGGATAAGGTGATGTTTCGTTTCAATCATTGTGTATACTATTTCATTGAAATCTCCACTAACCGCAAAAGAACGTTTTCTAAAGTCCTTCATAGATTTTTTGTTTAACTTCATCACCAAGTGTGATCTTTGACGTTCTTAATCTAAACAATAAATCTTCTCCTGCTTTTATCGCAGTAATACACTCTGACTTTGTAGGAGAATAACCCGTATGTTTAATTTTATTGTCAATAAAAACAACTTTTCTTTTAGCTTCAGCTAGATATGTATAAGGACCCAATTTTTCACTGACTAACACTTCAATAACATTAGATGTGTTAATTCCTGTGATTGTTACAGGAATGTCAAGTTTATCTTTCAAAGCTAATTCTATAGCTGTATTCAGACTATGAAATGCTGACGAATAATCTTCGCGATTATAAGAATCAGAAGCTTGCTTTACTTTGTCATCAGCACTATCAAATAATTTTTTCTCAGCAATTTGGGATTCAACTTTTCTTTCTGATTCAATAATCAACAAAATGCGATCAAGTAGTGTAATAACTTCACTTTGACTAAACGCATAACATCTGCGTCTAGCATTATTAAAGTAATATTCATAATCAGGAAACAATTTTGAAGATTGAAGTAAAACATTCTCAACTTCAACTTGTAATAAATCATTATAAACTAAGCTATTAAGCCTCCAGTTTGTTGTAACTGAATCCTTAACGTATACTACTGTTTTTTCAAGTTCATCTAAATCCATAATTATCAACAGTAATGTTAGGTTTATTCGCGTTATTGTTTTGTTCTATACATTTAAAAATAAGTTGTGTCAAAGTTTTGAAACCCTAGATTTTATCTGCTATCGTAATACAGACAGCAATTATTTTATTTCTATATCATTGAGAAAACAACGACTTGATATATACTATACATGACTCAGACTATGATATACTAATTCAAATTAATTTAATGGGTTCATCTGTTGATACATATATTTAAAATGTGTGTGTGTTGTATTGCTATATCACTATAGGTGTTCAAAATCTCTTGTCAAAGGCTTTTAATATCTCTTAAACTTTTCTCAATAAGAGAAAAAAATGCGAATACAAATATCCACAAGAATTAAGCGTGTTTACTCATTTAGAGGTCGATATTTCTTAGACTACTTGTATCAACCAATAGTAGAAAGAAGGAACGCTCGATGTATCTTTCGCATAAAGATTAGAGAATGCGACTGGCAAGGAGTCCTTGTTGTTCAGCCTCAATTAGCATTTGGTCCTGAACTTAAAGCAATTAACAGGGGAAGTAGAATAAAGCTTCCTTTAGAGAAGGAAGAACACGAATTTATTTGGAATTTTATACCATATGAACCTGGCCATAATCAGATTCGTCTACACATCGAACAGTTAGGAGATGATGATCGTGTGTACGACGAGTATAACAGTTATATTACCACTGGAAATTATTTCAAATCATTTGCTGTTTACTCTTTTATTGAATATATCCTACTTTGGTTTACAGGAATCTCCACTCTAGGAGCCATTGCTGAAATAATCAATCTGTTAATTTAGTTTATTCACCAACCTCATCAATACCTACCTAATCATGCACACGAGTTTATTTTATTTCTAAGAATTAATAAAGATTCAAATTTTCCTTTAGTTATATGTTTCATTGTTGATCCATGAGTTCTATCCCTTATTTGATTCAATATGTATTTTATATAAAAAAAAAAGAAAAATTTTTTAATAATTATTTTTATTTGACTTGAACAAATTTATTTTTGGCATCTCCAATTGGAATACAATTCTATAGTTTCAGAACGGGAGATGTATTCAACAGGTGTATTGATAGGTATAATTTGTTCTCCAGCTATTTTGAAAACTTTTTTACCGATACTTAATGCATAATTAACTTCTTTTCCAACACCGGCTGTGACCTTACCTAGTAAATTTGAAAAAACAATAATATCGCAACTTCTTACCAAGTCCAAATAATATTCCATAATGTCTTCATAATCCTTGTATTCGTCATAATCTGCAGGGTTAACAATCTTGGATTCCTTAATATTTTTCTTTATCAATTCCAACTCTTTTATTTCTTGTTCTGTACCGTAAAAGCAAATAGGATGAGCATAATATATTCTCAATATAATCGCCAAATAATGTCGAATATTTCCAATTATAATTAAGATTGTTGTATTAAGTAAAAAACAATGTGATTAGTTATGGTAGAATATTATTTTGACATGGAAACCATTGGCCTTAATTTCGATAAAGATGAAATAATCTCTATTCAATTTCAAAAGCTAAACGGTTATACGGGAGAGCCAATAGATAAGTTAGAGATATTAAAAAGATGGGAATCCTCTGAAAAAGAAATTATAGAAACTTTTTTACCGAATCTACATTGTCGGCCTTTTGATTTTATTTTCGTAGGTAAGAACCTTCTATTTGACTTCTGTATGTTAAAACATAGGATAAAACATTTTAATTTAGGAGAACTTGACCTTCGACACCTCTATAAACGGGTAAGTTTAGACATTAAACCCATTTTGGTGATTATGAACAAAGGTTCCTTCAAAGGCTACGATAAAGTTATCCCAAAAACAAATCCAATAACCAATGACCAAATACCTCAACTTTACAGAGATAAAGAATTTCCAAAGATAATACAGTATATCATAGACGAAGCTAATGACTTCATAAAGGCATATCAAACATTCAAAATAGAGTTACCTAAATTGAAGAGTTATTTGTAAAAAAATTGAGTTAATTAAATATTATAGATGAATATTTGGTGATATTGCTATAGTTAATACCTACAATTCAAAGTTGAACATATTTGGGTGCATATAGGGTTATGGAGTACTGAAATATGCCATCGCGAGAAAGACAAATAAAAGCACTTATGAAAAAGGCAAAAGAACAGTTTGTTACTATTGAAAGTGAATATAAAACAAGTTTAATGCGGGAATCCATTTCAGAGGAACTAAAAATTAATATTAAAAACATGTGTGAAAATCTCCGTTCAGCGCTCGATTATCTAGCCCATGATATTCGAGAAACTTATTGTCCTTCTGCTAAGAAAGAGAGATTTTACTTTCCGATTCTCCCAGATATCACTCAGTTTAGAACTAAGATATCAGTTTGGTATCCCGGACTTGAAACTACATGTTCAATCTTGTGGTCATATCTAGAAAATTTACAGCCTTATCACGGAGAATCTACTACCTGGTTGAGAGATTTCAATCGAGTTAATAATGAGAATAAGCATGAATGTCTTGTTCCACAGACTAAAAGTACTAGAGAGGAGATTCGTGTAACTAGTCCGAGGGGGAAAGTAAGTTGGAACCGCAAATCTGTAAGATTTGGAAAAGGCGTATTTATTCATGGGGTACCTGTTGATCCTTCAACACAGATGCCAATTCCTCATCCTAGCTTAAAAGTTGAACGAATTATTTGGGTAGATTTTCATTTTGAAGGTATTCTTGGTTCAGTACTTGTACTTCTTAGAAAAACGCTTATAGGAGTAGAAAAGATCACTTCTGAAGTAAGAACCTGGCTGTAAGTTCTTTTTTGCTTCTTAAACTAAGTAGGTAACATCTTTTTATTAATTGATAGTAAAACAAATGATTATACTCTGGTACATTTTATTCTAGTAACCTAGAGGAGACCACCACCAGAGCGATTCAGAATAGGTATGAGGGATAGGACTCGAACCCCACCCACGCTGGAGAGATCTCCCGCAAATCCCCCTTTTTTTAAAAAAATCATTCTCTTTCATTATTTATAGATAGAAAATAAGTAAAGCCTCTTCAGCTTAGCGTGCGCTAAACAGGTTTTGAAAGATAGATTTTACGTTTTTTCTTAACCAAATAAATAGAATAACTATAGTTAGAATAACTCCAACATTGAGAATTCTACCTAAATTTAGATTTTGGGTTACTCTTCCTATGTTAGAAAAATCGTTCATTGAAGCCATAGGAGATAATATAACCCAAGTTAATGAGAATATACACCATTTTGATTCTTTTTTATAAAGGTAAATAAAAAGAAGCAGAGAGGGAAAAAATGTGATTAAGAAACCTGCTAAAAGAAAGAAAATACGTGAATACATCGAAGAAAATGTAAACTCATTCACTATCGTACAAGGATTGGTCAGCCCATTTTCCCAACCTGGGAAGAGATGAAACCCTAGAATTTCAGCATTATCGATAGAAGCAACGAGCCAATGACCGAATTCATGGATTGGATAATATAAAATAGTTATTATGCTCCATATTGTGACCACAAAAAATTGTTTAAGGAGCTTATTATTTTTTATTTGAGTTGGCAGCTTAGTTATTTTCTGTTTTAATTCTACAATTAATATCGGTTTAATCATAAGAACCGTAATATAGATACTTGTTAAAATCGTGACCCCAATATAGACTTGGTTAGATACAGGAATTTGCCAAGCGTTTCCCAGATCATCCATAATAACTTCTCTCAATATTGAAAAGGGGGTAATGAACACATATATAGCGGTTGCAATAAGAGATAGACGAAATAATTCATAAGGAACTAGAAACGCTACAGTACTATTTTCCTCTAAATGTTTAAACGCTAATAGTATTGAACGTAAAAGAGTAAGAATAATAGCAGATACATAAAGCATAGCCATGTAAAGAGTAATATGAGCAGAACCATCTGATGAAAACGTAGACCAAAGATTTTCTAGAGCTTGTTCCCAAACAACTAGAAATGCTGCTAAAATAGAGGCTGCAGGTATTAATTGCTTTTCTGCTTCTTTCAAATAGTACTCTTCCATTTATCTTATATTCTCTTTTATATTTTTAAAAGTATATCTTTACAAACCTTTTTTCTTAAACTTTCCAAATCTTGTCTTTATTTACTTCTTTGCTTTTCTCGTCATATCTTTATATCCAAATTGGAGAAAATATCAAGTGACATTTAAGACATCGGAAAGCTCTCCTTTGCTCAATCATGTAACTCCATTAAGGGATGCTACAGAAGACATCTCGCGTAAACTCCACTCCCCTTCTTTTCTAAAATAATAGTAAATATAGGATATAATATAAAGAAAAGAATTCGAATATCCTCCGGGCTACCAACCCTTTGACAATAACTTATACCGTCCTTCCTTTTTAGGTAGCAATTCATGTAGCCTCCGGGCTACTATCCTGTACGCGATACTATCCCTTTTGATGATATTTTCAATCTCCCGGATGAAAGAGATCTGAATATATGTTCGAGAATACGTCTTCCCCATCCTTTTTGTTGATCCCTTTTATTTTTGATTGTTAGGTTCTAATCGGTCTAATTCGATTGTCAGTGTATAGTATTCCGTTACTTCAGGATCAATTTTTGAGAAATATTGTTCGATAAAATAATAAACAGAAGCCAACGCAAATTGAGCATCGGATTTGGAAAAGCGATAATCTTTTATTTCAACAGCATGCGCACCTGGAACATTCCCTATTAATCTAATAGAGTCTAAAACGCGGAGGAGATGATTAGGAATTCGAGGTGGTTTTTCTTGATTAAATCGCTCTATCATAGCATATAACGATAGAGTTCTTCCTCTAACATCAGTGGCGGGGATGTCAAGCAGGCGAGGAAAAGCAAATTTGAGTAGCGCTTCGATGGTACGACGACACATCACAACACATGAACGATAATTGGCGATTAAGAGCGCTTTATCTGCTTCTTCGAGAGATTGTTGAATCGCTGGAGGAACCTGATATGATGGATCCCATCCTAACGCTCCTTGAAGCAAGCCCAGAAACATAGCATGAAGTTTTTTTATCAACTACCCACTTCTCCCCAATAAGATCCAGCTCTTCAACTGAATGATAAGATGGAGGACAATTAAGAAATAAACCATTTAGATATTTCTTAGCGTACTCAATATCATTAGAGAGAATATCCATTTCTCCGTTTACTGTGATAGAAATGGCTATAAAAGAACCCTTTTCTCTATCAAAACGCCGAATTAATAAATGTGGCTTCAGACGATTGAGTAAAAAAGCTAACGGATGATCTTTCTCTACTTTTATTTCCCTCTCTAAGTGAAACCGTACTCTATCAGCTTGACTCCAACCTTCCTCGATGATGAATTGAAGGTTCATATCAAGAGGGCTGAATTGTGGACAAACTTTCATTTTATAGATTGGTGATATTCCTTCATTCGTTAAATACTCTTCAATCGAAATTTTTGTAAGATCCTCAATGGACATAAAACTCATCTCCGATTATTGAATCATAATGTTCTGTAAATATAATCATTTCAACTGAAAAGGTAACTTGAGTAATCCTAAAGAATGATTTGAAGCTTATTATATTTTGAAAAATATGCCTCGTGAGGTAATTAGGGTTTATATTCCTAAGGAGATGAAACCCCTTTTAGAACACATAGTCGATAAATTTGGGTTATCAGAGAGCGAAATCTTTAGAATTGCTTTCATAAATTATGGTAGTAAACAAGGTCTATTATCGGAAAAAATAAAACAGTATTAACAATCTCTTATTGATTCTTCAAATCTTTTAAAACTTGGACATCTTTTTCTGACAACACTCAATCTTATTTTACTTGCTAATTCCGGCAAATCTCTTTTAGGAATATACTGTTTACCATGTTGTCTAAATATTCTCCGTATTTCATCCTTAGGGTCTCCAATATCTTCAGGAGTATAAATCGGTCTAATTGTGTGTCCAATTACCTCAGTTAGTGCTTGATTATCCGCTAGAATCCAAGATTCAATACTTTGAACTGCTACACAAAATTTTGCGTTTCGGAGAAGTTTAGGGTTGATTTCATTCTGAAGTTCACTTAAATTCGCACTGTCTAAATCTTTCAATACAATGATTTTATTACAATTTCTACCCAGTAGCAACTTTTGATAGGCTTCAATTTTCCGTCTGAGATTTCCATTACCTCGTGCTATTCTCACTCTTGGTTGAAGCCGATGTAATTTTTCGAATATTTTCTTTATGACTTCTTCATCATCTGGTCCCTCAACAACTAAGCCAACTCTATGACTCATCTGTGAGTTCACCTGAAAACCAAAGCTCTCCAAGACTAAATTTCAATTTCTCAATTTCATTTTTACTTGGACCTTTATTAAAAATTGTCTGCCCTTCCTTTTTTGTGGCTATTATAAGTTCTTCAGGTTTTATGTTGTCTATAAAGAATGGCGAATGAGTGATCATTATAGTTTGAGTATCTGCTGCTCTCATAATATCTAAAATCGTTTTAAGCAGTTTAGGGTGTATATAATCCTCTGGTTCTTCGATGGTAATTAATCCTTTTTTCGGAGGTGAATAAATAATGAGTAAATGTGCAATAAGACACAGGGTACCATCTGAAAGCTGGTGGTAATCAAAAGGATTATCGAACCATTTCTCCTTTAGGGCTATATATGTTTCCCCATTTTTTGTAGTTGGAGATAATAGCCGATCTATTTCCTTGATACAACTTTTTAGAGTTTTTTGCACTTCCATAAAAATTGGTAAATGCTGTGACAATAATGTATGTAAGACAAGAGCACTTTTACTTCCATCCGCTCCAATATCATATTCATGTTTTACATCATCTTTCCGTCTTATTAATGAAGGAATGATATTGTAAAATCTCCAACTCTTGAAGTAATTGAATACATCTATAATCTTGGGAGACACCGCCAATTCTATTTTCTTTTGTTCTAGTAATCTAAAAAATGAGATGTTATTAGCCCAGTTTTTCTTATCTATTTTATCACCAGATGCGGTAAAAAGAGTTACATTGGTATCATTATGGTTTGCGATTATTTTTTTATCCACATATAGTGATTCCGAAATAATCCTGTTCTCTTCAAAAGTAATATTATACTCAAATTTGCCTTCTTCTGATGCAAAATAAGTTCTTATTTCAATATTTTCTTTAGTATTTCCTCCAAATATAATATGATCATAACCCCCCCTTATTCTTTGGATCACATTCATTTGGCCTGTTGTAAACTCAGAAAGAAAAGACAAACAGTCAAGAAAGTTAGTTTTCCCACTATTATTTGGACCAATCAATACATTAAACTTACCTAAGTTTAGAGTTACATTCTTAAGACTCTTATAATTACTAACGACTATCTTCTCTAAACGCATTTTTCTTTGCCTCTATCCTTATTTTAGATTTTATGTGATTTAACCAAATCTATTTCTTTTCCATTGCTTTATATATTATCTAAGAAGGTTTGTTTTTGAATGGATTTAAATTCTTTGATATTCTTCGTTCTGACTTTAAGCTTGTTTCTTGGATGCTATTTAAGATGTGCTGTTTGCTTTTCTGAGTCTGTGTATTTCAGTAGACAGAGGTTTGTTATAAAACCATCAATTGTAACCATGAATTAACCATGAACTTGTTGCCAGTTGACAATAGTTGTTTCTAAAACGTAAATGTCAACTGTAAAGTAACCATGAAGGAGATTACAGATTACAACATGTAACCATGAATCTCCTGGTGTAATCGTCCGAAATCCCCCCAAGAATCTGTTGTTTTCTATAGAGAATCTCAATTTGGGCTTATTCTCTTTTTCTCGTGTTTTCATAAACTGTAGATTACAGTAGTGTGAAATCTGTTTCAAGATTACGGAAGTAACCATCACTGTTAATCGGTGATAACAACACAATATCTTTAAGCACAAATATGCGTAATTATAAAAGATATCAATTGAGTAAATTATTTACTTGGGATAATGTCCTTTACGGATTAATGCTATGTTTATTAGGTGGCTTTGTCCTTCAACGGATAATTGGTGAAATAGACAATTTTCAAATGTTTCAACTAATTATATCCCTTTTAATGCTTTACAGTACGATTCTTATGGTTAAATCTACGAGTAAATCTGCCAAAGCCTCAGAACTCCAAGCAAAAGCAGCAGTAGAGATGCTTAAGGCATCTGTAGCACCTAGGTTAATATTTAACATTAGACCTGCTAATGATTATTGGAATGGACCTTTTGGACAAAAACCTCGAGACTGGAAACCTGGAGTGGGAATATATATTGAAAATATTGGAGCGGGTCCAGCTTTGAAAATAAAAATGACTTATCGCGTTATTGGAGAAATCGAAGAACATACCTTTAAAGCTGAGTTTAAAAGAATGAAGGTGGGAATGTTATATACATTACCTTCCAAACATTATCCTCAATTAGAAATAAAACCAACACATTCACAAATCATTATAGATTCATTAGAATACGAAGATATAAGAACTCCAGCAAATCATTATCAACTTCCTGAAAAAGAAGTTCTTAATCTGAATGAAGGTTTATTTAAAGAACCAGATAAGCAGTAATCTGAATGGTACTTATATATAAACAGGCATCGAATAGATGCAGATTATTTAAAATAAGGTATATGTACTTTTGATTTATCGAAATAAAAAGTTCACTTATAAATTTGTTATCTGCGAGATAACGAGATACTATTTTTGAAAAAAATTTTGATGTAGAGAAAGCCCTTATTTTTCTATACTTAATAAATATCTATTAATTCATGTGAATTTTCCATCTTAGATGTTAAATAGGATAAATCTGGACTTAAATCTCGGACAAAATAAATGGCTTTCCCTAATAAAGCAAAGTACACAAGATAAGGAAATCAAGAAATTTACAACTAGCAAAGTTGAAACACTGTTGATTACTAACTCTTTGCTAATTTCTTTTTTTTATAATCCCAAGAATCAGTCTTTTAGTCATCAAAAAAGTGCTCTCAGCTTCCAATCGCTTTGAAATACCATTTGGATGATCTACCCTGTTTCTTATTTTTGCGAAATAAGAGATTGCTCCAGCAAATTCTCTTAGGTCAGAGTCTTTTCCCATTTTATCCACGTAATAACCAAGTTCACCTTTACCACCATAAATTCTTCTCAACATGCTACAAAGAGCATCAAAACACATCGATTCACAAGCCGTATAAGCTGAACAGCCAAAACAGCGGGAAGCCTCAATCAATCGGCTTTTCACCAATGGTGTAAGCTTATCCCAAAATGGTTCAAGCTCCTTATAGGAGGGAAACACTTGTTCTGTCTTCCAGTTAAATGGAGAACTTTGTTTAATATGGATTTGGGTTTTACAGTTTGTACATGCTTCTATAGTATCTGTGATCGTAGGGTCGTGAATAAAATTGTTTCCACAATTATGACATATTATAGTTGGCATCAATGTCACTATAGTTCCGTTGTTTAATAGTTTTTGGGGTAAACAGCCCTTCAAAGCACAAACTTCATCGTGGGTAATGTGAAAATAAATTTTTCTGTGAATCCAACACGAAACATAATCTTGAACTTTACCCCTCTTAATAATTGCATCTTTATAAAAAGCATGAGAAGTCTTACCAAAAAATCCATCAATACAAAACTCTAAAACACAACACAAGGGATAACCCGATTTAATACTTGAAATAAAATGCCTTATACTCTCAGATAATCTATGTTTCGAGAATAAATCCTGAAAGTTACCACGCCTAATTGAATCCTGAAGAGTTACCATTATCTAACTAGCTATGAAATAAGAGTTAGCATAAGTAAGACATTTCAAAGAAGATGGAATAGAGGAAGAACTTGGAAAACACTCGAATGGCAAATTCTATTTTTCTTAAAAAAAATCTTTTTAGTTCATGTATATACTTGAGTTGTGATTTCTTAATAACTCAAGAAAACAAAGGATAAATGGATTAGAATGGTTTTAGTAGAAATGGACGCTTGTTTTGAAATTCATAAAATGACTGCTTCAGGTATTATTTTTCCTGAAAAAATAGAAGTCGATGAGAATATGCTTTTTAAAAGGAGTAAAACACAACTCAATGTTGGTTTTGCTCATATTCGCTTTTTAACAACACAAGAAGAAATGGACTCTAAACCTTATGGTGAAATAACGAATTATCAGAAAGCACAAGAGCGAATCTTAAACTTTGCTTCATTCTTTGCATTGCATTTTGGATGGGCGATATTGGTTAGGGCATGTAGAATCAATTACATTTCAAACGAAAGAAAATTTGGTTCGGTAGAAGGATTAAAAATAAAATTTGGCGAAGTGCAAGTAAAAATCCCCCCTGAAAAAATAGAGGAAAGAAACATAGCACATCATGAGATTTTAAACAATTTATCAAGATATTTTAGAAGAAAAGAAGAAGAAGTGAACAAAGTAAACAATTTTTACGTAAAAAACTCGTTAAATTATTTCTATTATGGTTCACAAAATGTAAGATTAGAAGAAAGAATAATAAATTATTTCGTTAGTGTAGAGTCGCTTGTTGGAGAAAAGAATAACACGACAAAAAAAATTGCTTCTCGCACTGCTTTTTTACTTAATGGTAAAATTGACGGAAAAAATTTTTTAGATGTATATAAAGATATGAAAAAATTGTATAATTTGAGATGTTGTATTGTTCATGGTAGAAAATATGAAGTTTCTCGTCTCGAAACTAAAATGCTTAGGGAATATACAAAAAAATTAGTTACAATATTCCTTAAAATTTTTAAAAAAAAGAGTAGAAAAAACATACTAGATCTTGTGGATGAGCAGTGGAACAAACTGAAATCTCATTAATTATTGATATTTAGACATTTTTCTATATTAAAATATTTATTCCAGTTGTTTGGTTGATTACATCGAGCGTTGAGTATCGAAATTTATTATATAGGGCGAATAAAATCCAGAAAAGATCGAAGAAACTATTTCTGTGTCAATGAAATAGGAAAGATCTGGAAGAAAGACAGTTAAAGCAAGAGATAGAAGAGTAACTATAGATTTAGAGGGAATAAAGAAAGTATTAGTTATATGAAGAAATCTTTTTGATGTAATGGTAAGAAAGTTACTTTTGAAATATCTCACAAGCCTCCTTCTAAAAGAAGAATGTTGAAACTAAGATCTGACGGTTATAAGAAACGCAGATAATTTTTTTTTCGCTTTAGGCTCAGAAGTTCATCACGATTTTTTTAAAAAATAACTTTATTCGCTTCATCCTCAATTTAGGCTATTTTGGAGCTGTAAATATCGCTTATTCTGGACTTTGGCAGCCTGGAGGCTATAAGAATTCATATCCTAACAAAAAAAAGGGGATGTAGCTATCAAATAGAGAAGGATGATAACCCAGAGGAGTTTAGAGTCTTAGTGTGAGTTTAGGCACTTTGATTCTTAAGCGTCTTCCCTTCGTTAATGCAAGTTTATTTAACTTGGCTCTTAGCTCACGTTCTTTGGGGGATAAGCCTCTTCTACGTCTAAGTCTCTTCATTGCTTCTCCTATTTCATACGCGATTACGGGAGTGTCATTAATGAACCCTTTTTTTCCATAGTTGTTATAGGCAATTTTAGAGAAGTCCCCTTCTATAGGCTAACTGATTAATCGTTGGATTAGAATAAGTGTAGGGGATTACTCTCCAGTAACCTTTCTGTCTACTGCTCCCTTTAACGTAATGAAGCAAGTTTGTGTATTCAGGGTGTTCACGCAACAGACACTCTTTTTCCTCAACATTCATCTAACGTAACCAACTCTGATTTTTAGTTTATTTGCTTCATCGTTTTTTGCATTCACTATCGTGGATCAGACTTTTACCGTAGGTTTCACCAACCATAAGAGTCTTTAACGAATTGCTTTAGGTCTGAGTTTGTTTATTCTTCTTCTTGGAATCTTTTTATTATTTGGAAAGAAAAATTCTCTGATAAGTTCTAAATGTGATTTGGGCTGATCCTCTTTTTCTTGAGGAGTATTATTCTTAACGTATGCCTTTAGGGCGATCATCAAAGTGTCTGTCAGACTTTGACCAGTAATTTTCTTGGATTCATTCAAGAGATCTTCTTCTTTATCACTTAATGCGAACGAGTGAAAGTTGCGTCTATACCTTCTCGATCTCACGTTTACCTCACCTATTCTGATAAAATTTTCCCAAAAAAAGAGGGGGATGAGGTACATTCAATAGAGAAGCATGGTTGCCCGGAGGAGATATGAGCATATGCTCACATATACCACTTCTCCCCCTTTTTTAGAATGTTTTACCCCCCAGATACTCCCCCTATATCTCTCTGAATCATTAGAGACGTCTCCAGGAAACACCCCTTTTTTGTCAAGAAAGATAACATGAAGTTGTATAATCTCGATGTTACCAAAGTCCAGAAAAACGATATTTAACAGTTTACTATGGTGTTTCAATAAAAAAATTGATACAATTAGTGAAGATGTAAAAAAAAAATTAGGGGCTTATGACTAGACGTCAAAAAAAAGAATATGTTTATTTTAAAAAGAAACGATATCTATTTTTGGTTATTATGTCTGATTCAAGTGAATATATGGACATATTGGTCAATATTATTTTCCTTTTTGTAGGTGCAGGAATAGGTCTGTTGGTTCAATCAAGAACTCAGAAAAAAGCTTGGGAAAGAGATTATTCCATCAAAATTGTTACGGATGTATATAGCAAACTATTTGGAGATTATAATTTGATAATTAAAGCTTTAGAACAAAAAAGCCATGAATCTTTACCAACTGATGGTTGGAAAAATATTAAACAAGTTGGTAAACATTTTATGGTAAAAGAAAAGTTTCGAAATAGACTTGATAACTTCTATGAACGATTAAAGAAAGTTAATGATGCACAACATAGTCGTAGATGGGATATCTTGCCAAAAATTATGGTTGAGGAAGCTAAGACAATATTTGGTGTAGAGACGGAATCACCACCTCGTTTTAAAGTAAAATGGACTCAGAATAATCAAGAAGCTTCTAAAGAAGCACCCCTTGTAACAAGCTTAATACATGAAACTCATCCAAAAGAAATAGTTTTGAGGAATAGATCAGAAGCATCTTTTGTATCGATGGATGTTGATATTTTAGTGGCAGGAAAAAAAGTCTACCATCCTCTTGATTTAGAAGATGCAGAAAGGTATTGGAAATCTTGCTTACAAAGAATGAGGAATACTGAAAATTACAAGTTCATCATAATTGAAAATGATAGTTTACTTGGTGAAGCTAATAAATTAAAGAAAGAACTATCCCAACGTATCGAAAAACCTTGGAAAATTTAGTTATTATACTCAAGTTGAACTTGATTTTGATTCTTTACCCCCTGATACTCCCCTATTTCTCACTGAATAACAAGAGACGTCTCCCGCAAACCCCCCTTTTTTTGACATTCACATAAAATGAGTTTGGAGATTAAAATATAGTCTCAAATAATACTTAAAACATAAAAAAAAGTGTAGAAAATAAATTATATCTAAAGTTAT
>SDBT01000604.1_pt1 | contig 57814 bp, 90 predicted proteins | sample 2277101 | NCBI WGS metagenome assembly SDBT01 (sample SAMN10404973, study PRJNA504765) | marine sediment metagenome | isolation source: marine sediment core GS10_PC15, 103 cmbsf | place: Arctic Ocean: Southern Knipovich Ridge | collected 2010 | reverse complement strand
TGACGCTTTGCGTATCCAGTTTGATGAAAACGCGGGGTCGTCAAGCATATTAAACTCGTTCGGTAATCTCGATATTCAAAACGCGGCGATTGGCGGTAACATTGAATTAATGACCACTGCGGGGTCTATCGATATTCTGTCTGAAGGTGCAGGGATTGGTGAAGGTGATATAGCATTAATTGCCGATAATAATATTACGCTCAATAATCAAGGCGGGGAAATCCAGCTTGTTACGGGCAATACTGGACCGGTGCATGTCACCACAATGTCAAATACCGGCGCAACAATCCTTTCAAGAACGTTGCTTAGTGACGCAGATCCGAACGGTGTTACGACCGGCAACGGCGGCGATATATTAATTCGGGATGAAGCCGAATTATCAGCTTTATATTTAAGCAAAGAAGCAACCAGCGGTACGGAATGGTTTAGCGCGGCTATGAATGGCCCAACCATTATAGAAATTCATAGTTTGGCAGAATGGGAAGCGCAAGCGACAGCGGGAACAATTACAATTACGGTCAACACAACTTTTGTGTTTAAAAACACTGTAGATATAGTTTCGGATATTGTCATTGTCGTTACAGGCGGTGATCTAATGATGACCGCGTTGGACACACAAGGCGCAACCATAGACTATTCCGGTACGGGTACGTTCATAACGTCTATTGTTGGGTTTGATACCAGAATTCGAAGCCGTCTTAGGCTGGAAGCTTCAAGTACCGGCACGCTGTTTAATGTTGATGATACATTTGCTAATTCTGCTATAGATATAGCGGATGCAACAATTCAGGGCTGGGATGATTTAGGCACAGCAAGAGCCGTTGCTATTACTATTAGAGACTGCAACATTGTTACAATCGGCGCACCGCTCGTTTGTACCGATTGCTCGTTATTATTCACAAGTGTATTTTTAGTTTTGAATTTTGGATTAATTTTTGATTTCAGATTTAGAAATACGGTCGGTATTAGACAAATAAGCCTTAATTCCTCTTTTGGTTTATCGCTTACAGCGCCCGTTATTAGAATAGATCCGTTTGTCGGTGAAACACAATCCTATACCGTTGATGGATTTAATACAGGCGATCCGGCAGACCCATTTTTTGATATTAGTGGAGGTTCAACCGGATCATTTACAGCCGTAGCAAATACAAGTATTAGCGCAACAGCTATTACCGGCGTAACGGATGCCAGCGGCGTTGCACGATTTGCATTTACCGGCCCTACTGTTTTTGTTGATCAGGAGGTTATTGTTAGCGGGTTTGTCACAAACACGGATTACAATTCTACACACCTTATAACAGCTACAGACGGAACAACATTTTTTGAAATATCCCCAATTCTATTTGGGAGTGATGAAACAGGAAGCTTTCTAGCAAATTCTGTAGATGTTACGGCTACGGCGCACGGACTTTCTAACGGCGATACGCTCACGCTAGATACGCAATTATCAACCGATTATAGTAGTGGTTTTATTATTTATAATGTTGCTACAAACACTTTTGAAATAAGCGCTGAATTTGTAGGATCACACGCCGGAACGTGGGATACAGCCGGTATTGATCAAACGAACCCGGCAGTATTGGCAACCGGTTTTTCAAATTTTCCGAAAAGCCAGACAGTAGGCTACGGAGTAACAAACGGTAATACGACCGCAACCGGAACGACAGACGGCACCTATGCGGCAATTTTTGTAGACGGCTTTACTGAAAATTCCGTTACCGAACGAATGAAAGTTGTTGATACTGATAGGGGAATTTTCGAGATTACATCAAACGAACCTATAACCGGTTTTATTGATGCCCAACTATGGCATATTAAAGCAGGATCTAACCAGAATTACAGGTTAGCGCTTTCGATAAATGGCGCAACCCCGGTATTTGCCAGTGCAGAATTTGCACCTATGGAAATACAAACAACAAAGACACAAACAACGGCGTCTTTTCCCATATCTGGATTGGTTGCGGGGGATGATATACGCCTGGTTGCAGCGGGTGACGGAACGGCAAACAACCCAACCTATACAGATTTAATTTTAAATATTCGCGGACAATAGATTATGCCAAATGCAGAAATTTACGAGGATGATTTAAGCAACCGATTTCCGACGTATACATTCAATACAACGGTTGATGGTAGCCTAACCACATTTGAAGCGCTTGACGGTGCGACGCTTATATCGACAGCTACCCGCGCAAGTTTGGGGTTAGCTGTGTATGCCGTTCGGTTGGATCTTGTTGGTGGTACTGAAATAATTCCCCTTCTAACCACAACACAGCGGGACGCCTTAACCGCACCACTTGATGCGACCCTTATTCTTAATGCAGATACCTATGCAATGGAGTGTTTTGATGATGGCACATGGTATCCAGCAGCCGGAACGTCAACATGGAACACACGCCCCCGTTCAACGGTGCAAACAACCAACGATACACCGACAGAAGTTGACGAATTCGACTTGGATGATGAAGAAGTTTATATGATCCAAATTTCTGTTGTTGGAATTACAGACGATTTCTCCGAGCGGTGCGGCGTGATAAAATCTGCTGTTGTGTATCGTGATGGTGGGGACGCTATAATACTTGGCAGCGTTTCAGCGATGATTGAAGAATACAGCGATTCAAACTGGGACGTTGACATAACAGTGACGGGCAATACAGCTAGAGCAACCGTGACAGGTGTTGCGGCAACAACTATTAACTGGAATTGCTCATTACAATTTATCGAACAATAATATAAAAGGCAGATTAAAATGGACAACTACATACCGCTAACAAATAACGAATGTGCAATTATTTTGAAGGGTTTGGAATCGCTTAATTCTCAACAGGGAACAAGTATTGCAGGCTCTGCGACAATTATTAATCTATATCAAAAGATCAATACTATTGCCGCACAACAGAATGAAGTTGTTGAGCAAGATGATAAAGAAGTTGGTGAAACAGAAACTGTTCAATAAGCAAGTTCATTGAAAAAATCACCATTTTCGAGTATAATAATATTTGGAAATGGTGATTTGATGAATGATAAAATCAAAAATATTCTAATATGGTTGGCCCTTATCCCGGCACTTGCTGCGGGGTTTTCTGTCATGGGTGGTGTGCTAACATACTGGTCTGTTATCTCAAAGGTTATGACATTTCTTGTAGATGTTGATCCTATTTATGGAGTGACAGGACTAGAAATTCTGGAAGATATGGTGTCAGATTATAAGTATGATAATTATGAATCTTATATTTATGACAAAGAGGCCGCGAAAAAATGAATTTAACACTTCGACGCATTGCGACAAACTCAAATGAAACTCTAGGCATATTATCTGTTAATGGGGAGGTGTTTTGTCATACCCTTGAAGATGAACACCGGACGATAAAGGTTGCCAATGAAACATGTATCCCGTCAGGAACGTATGAAATCAAATTGCGCCCGCCAAATGAAGGAAACGTAAATAAAAAGTATTCAGAAAAATTCGGGGCCATGCATCGGGGAATGTTATGGCTTCAAGACGTTGAAAACTTCACGTGGATTTATATTCACATGGGAAATACTGAAAAGCACACCAGCGGCTGCATCTTGGTAGGGCAGCAGAGCTATATCGATGACCAAGGCCGTCTTACTATACAAAGAAGTGAAGCGGCTTATAGGCACCTCTATAAAAGCGTTGTTGATGCCGCTGAAAACAGCGAGTTAACAATTCACATTCTAGATGACGAAAATTAAATTCTACCGTGGTTAGGGTGGTAGTTATATTTTTTCTCTGCGGACTTTCTGGCTGCAACTGCACCTTCGAAATCATCAAATAAACCAAGATGAATTTGCTTGTTATTTTTCCATATATTAGCACGCCATTTTTCGGTCTTTTTATGAAACCCAACTCCTGTGTGACCACTAGTATTATGCTTGTGAGTTTTCATATTTCTTTGATTTTCAGATCGCGTAACATCTCTTAAATTTATAATTTTGTTATCTGTTCTAACGCCATTGATATGATCAATATGATTTTTTGGATACTCTCCATAATAAATGGCCCATGCCGCACGATGCGACATCAATATATTTCCATAAAAACAACCTGCATAATATCCATATGCAGTTATTGTTGAAAATGCTTCTCTTCCATCAAATCTATTTTTCCAGAATAATTTTCCAGTTTCTGAATTATAGGTGATGTGTTTGCATAGAATTTCTGGTGATGGTAATGTATTTTTAGTCATTAGGCCTAGTTCATTTAGGTCAATTGAAAGTTCTAGGGAAGGCGGCAACCTTCTCTAGAGCGACTATAAAACAAATCAGCAGGTGAATATAGTGAAAAAGAAAATCATTACATGTCATGGATATAATTCCAATCCTGATTCAAAAAATCCAGAAGATAGACCGGATTCTCAACAACGTGAATTCGCTATGGCATTGCACGAGCATCAAACAGAGCCTTTCAACTGGTATAGTAGTATTCAAGGTAATTTTAAATGTATGTTCAATGCATGGTGTGCGGGATACCCAACAACTTATCACCACGCCTATCAAGAGCTTGCTTTAAAGGCCGCTGATGCGTTCTTGTATAAATATGCTGGTCAAGACAAGTTAAATGTATTTGCGCATTCTCTGGGGTCGCGTGTGGTGCTTGCAGCTATCGATAAGGCCCCTGAAAAGTTCGAGCGTGTCTGTTTTATCAATGCTGCAGAGCGGGTTTCAGTTGCTTTGCCTATTTTGCAGCGCGCGACAAATATTAAAATACTAAATTGTTGCGTTAAAGAAGATGATGTTCTCGATAAGGCGGCTGGCTATATGTCGCCCGGTAGGGGTAAAGAACGTATCTTGGGGCAAGATGGAATTCTGTTTATTAATCCAGAATTTAAGACAGAAAACTTCACGCAAATTCGGCTAGATATACCGTCATTTCAGGATAGATACCACGAAAAATACGGATGGACTTTAAAGGGTGATAATCCTGACAGTTATGGCGATCATCATTATAGCTATAAATGGCAGGGAAATTGGCCACTTTATAATGCCTTTTTTGACGATAATCTATAATCAATCTGTCTCAATAGCCGCAGCAATTGAAAGACTCGTTTCTTTTGTTGCGGCAATTGATAAAGGTGCTTCTCTTGTCGCGGCAATCGTTAAATCTTCAAGCCTTAATGCCGATATAGTCAAATCATCAATTCTTGTCGCGGGTATCGCAAGCGGTGCGGCCCTAATAGCATCTATTAAAAACTCAATAACGAATGTTGTGCCGATTTGTAACGTCGCAACATTTCCAGATGCGATGTAAGTTCCCGAAACCGCATCGAATGAAACAGGCAATTCCAACGTGGCTACATTGCCGGATGCCTCAAATGTTCCTGCTATTGCGTCTAGATCGACAGGAAACGCGATTGTAGCAATGTTTCCCGACGCATCAAACGTGCCTGACAGCGCTTGCAGGTTAACTGGTAGGCTTAGCTGTGCAATCCCGCCTGACGCTTCGTAGGTGCCTACTATAGCCTGTACGTCTACTGGTATGGAAAGCGTTGCTACATTTCCTGATGCCTCGAATGTTCCGGCGACAGCTTGCAAACCTACTGGTAAATCTAGCGTCGCTGTATTTCCTGAACCTTCATATGTTCCAGCTACCGCTTGGAGGCTCAACCCAATTGTAAACGTTGCAACATTGCCAGAACCTTCAAAAGTTCCAGAAATTGTTTCTAACTCAATTGGTAAATCGAGCGTGGCAATATTCCCGCTGCCTTCGAAAGTACCTGTTATGGCATCTAGATTGATGGGTAGGCTTAACGTAGCAATATTTCCGGCTGCTTGATACGTTCCAGCAACGGCTGTTAAATCAATCGGCAGGTCTAATGTAGCAACTTCACCTGCGCCTTGATACGTCCCGGCAACGGCGGTTAGATCAACAGGCACTAATGCTTCTGGTGTTAAAGCAAGCGCCATTGCGCCCCAATTTGTGTTGCCCCCCGTTAGCGATACGTTACCGACTACGGCAGAAGCCGTTGTTTGAATTATATCTGCGAACGCACCAGCTGCCGATGCGCTACCGCCTCCCGGCGGGCCATTTACATTATCGTTTTGCGTAACTAAAGATGAGGGCCAAGATGTTGTTACTGGGTTGCCACTGTTGCCACTTTCCAGACCGACAAAACCAATAACGGCGCAATCATCAACTGAGGGGGTTAGGCTAGTAATTACGGCTGTTGTATTAGTTCCGCCCGTATTGCTCGTGCTTCCATCGACAACATTTGTGATATCGACACCGCGATAGGTGGCAAAGCAGCCCCAGCCACGCTCCGCAATTGCGACTGATATTGTATAACTTGCGGGTTCGCTGCTTGCTACGCGATAGGCCAGAAGATTTGCGTGACTTCCCGGCGTAGCGACATTAAAAACTTGGATGAAGCCAGAGGGTAGAAGATAGCCAGCACCGTCACAAGAACCCATGAAAACGATAACGTCGTCATCAACTGTTCCAGCGGGAACGTTTAGCGTCATCGATGTGACGTTATCGGTATTATTGGAAGTGTTGGCGACTAATGTTATAGCCATTAGAACACCCTATACGTTGACGGCGGCAATCGTGAACCAGCCAGCGGCATCTGGTGTGATTGTCATATCGTTTCCGTCTGTGACGGTTACATCTGCCGGGGTATCATCCAACAGGGCTACACCGATCACAGGTTTATTCGTTGGCGTATCTGAGTACAAAACATAGAAGCGTGAAACGATATCACCACCTGATGCGCTAAATACGGTTGCATCACTGTCAAAAGTAACTGTTCCTGTCGCGGTGCTAACAACGACGTTTGCAAGCGTATTGCCGCCCGATGTATAGCCGTTTCCTGAAACCTCATTTGTGAGCGAGGCAAACGTTGAAAGGGTCAATGTCGCGGCATTACTGGTGGATAGAAATAGGGCCAGTTTGATTGTATCATTAGCCAAATCGATACCGTTTGCAACGGCTTCGCTTTGGATATCAAACATTGAATTATCGTATAATTGAAGGCTTTGAACGGTCATCAGATAATATTCCTTTTAATAGCTAAATAATCGAGCTTAACGGTTGAGATGCTACCGCCATCGGTTATTTGAATTTCATATTCTGAGCGTGACCCGCTATCCATAACGGTTGATGTATCAGCGGCATCGATGGTAATAGCACACTGACCTGCGGGGCCATCTGTAACGGTTATTCCGCTGCCAACAGATTTAGCTATATCAACATCTGGAAGCTTCAATAAAAAATCGATATCTACACTGGTAATATCGACTGGCTGTCCTGTCGCCGCGTCAGTTATCGTGACGTTTAGAATAACATCGTCACCAGCAAAGAATTCGAGAGTTGTGCTCATTATTTCGGCCTATAAAAATTTTAATTAATCTTAACCGTATAAAGCTTAAAAGTCTATTGCACCAAAAGCAAAGCCCCGCCACGGGTTAATGTGGGGGGGTGACGGGGCAACGCACTTAGTTTGGGTTTTAAATATAACTTAGGCGGGCGAAATATCAAAGTAATATGATTCGCCGGGTGCAAATAAGCCAAATAGTGTTTCATTGGTAACAAACATTTCAAACGATCCGCTTGGTGTGAATTTGGTAAAAGCGGCGTTTTCATCACTTCCATCATATCCAACGGCTTTCATTTTAATGGTTTCGCCCTCTTTATGGATTGTTAAGGTTTCAACTTCGAATTTTGCTCTACAAATTATCATAATAAAATATCCTAAAATAAATGATTTAAAAAAGTTCTTTCGAACAATTTAATTATAATATTCAACTGTTATCATGTAAACCGGGCCATTTTATGAAAACCTGATTTTCACCCACAAAGTAATCTTTTTTATCTGATTCCGGTACTGATGCAGACGTATATCCAACCATAGTAAGTTTTGTCGTTAACTCGTCGGCATTATTAAGCTTTACGAATTTTTCAAATGATATTTCGATTGCCATCTCTATTTTCCTTTATGTAATCGGCAATACCATTCACCGATATTTCGTTTAATTTGTCGCCCCAACGAACTATAGTTTTTTCCGAAAGGGGCATTGGCACCGCAAATACAACACTTGTGAATAAATGCGGTGCCGCCTGTTTCTAGTTTAATCAGTTTCGGTTTGTTCGTCATCGTCATCAAAGTTCATAGCATCAGCACGTGCGGCTGTTGGCTTGAATTCATCGTCCATTTTTTGCTTCAACTTGTTTTTCATTTCATTGGCTAGCGATCCCCAATGGTTTTTTAGCGCTTCTGTTCCAAATCCAGCAGCAGACGCACACAAAGTTAATTGATGTTCATATTCGCTTGAATCACCTTCTGATGATTTGCCAGCCAATAACTTGCCCACTTCAACAGTAATTGGCGCATTATTTGGAATAATACCGTGATATGGTTTTGGTAGTTTGATGATATTTGCATTGTGGTTTTGGTCAAGATCGAAAGAAACCATCATTTCATATAGAAATTGCCCTTCGATAACTGGTGAATGCATAACATCTTTTGTTTTTATATCGATAGTTTGTTTCATGCGAACGCAGAATATAACGTGTGCCGGACAACCAACGGCATAGCGCACCATCCGGTTATGTTCCATTTTTGGCTTATTCCATTTGGAAATACCAGCATCTTTGCCCTTGCGCTTGTAGAATTCGGCTCCAATTTGTTCTGCATAATCGAGTACGCCGCCAGTGCCTTCCCATTCGTGCGATGCTGAATCGATAATAATTGCATCTGCACCAGCTTCAACGGCCTGTTTAATTGCTTCGTGATAACGAACGCTTGAATATGGTGGGCCAAAATCACAGTGAATAAATCCACCAATATCGGGATCATCTGCATAAACGCGCGCGCGCCCACCTTCTGTATCAATTAGAAATATTTTACCATCTGGCCCAACCAATCCGCGCGCAAGCAATAATGCGCTGTAGGTTTTTCCAGTGCCAGATTTACCATTTAGCGATAATGTAACTGGCGTTGATTGTGTTGTCGCTTCCTTAAATTCGAACGTCATTTTTCATCTCCATTAATATTTTTGCATGGTTGCTCAATCCATTTGAAATACGAATATCTTTTATACTTTTTGAAAAATTCATAAGTATATCTATCTTCGCTTTTTTGTATGCATTATGAGCATTTTTTTCAGAAAAGAACCTTCCTAGATGCACCTTCTTTCCATCTATATTGATCTGCGCTGTAAATTTATTAAATACTTTATCTAGGCTAACACCGATTAAATAATCACCCCTATTTGCTGCGCTATCGCAAAGTAAGTTATTTATTTGTCGTGGCACAAAGCAGCACGTTTCAGGACTATATAATCTATTGCCGGGTTCAATTATATCTTTATCAAGTGCATTTCCATCCCAATCCTGTACCATCATCCATGACCTAAAATTCATGAAATAAAGCCATTCTTTGCAAACAGTCGCATCTTTATACGTTGGGTGATTATTTTTAAATTTTTTACAAAAACACCTCTCAAGCATTTTTGCCCAAGTAGTATAAAACTTGCATCTAGTTTTCTTTCCGTTAACCATTTGATGCACATGATAATTAGCGTTATTAATTCCGACGCCTTGAACTAGTCTATTTTTTTTATAAAGTTTTGGCATAGTGGTTCTTCCTTAGTGGTTCTTTTGTGGTTCATTTTGCGGGGCAGGTTTTGTCGAACCACTACGAAGACAAAACAGGGTTGCATTCCCTTTGCCCCGCAAATTTATTATATATTAAAGCACCAGCTAGGCAAATCTTCATCGCATAAATCTACGATGTATTGATTTTCGAACCACGGCTTATCACCATGTTTTTCGAGCATTTCAGAATAGATACGTTTACCAAGTTTGATGCCGTCATTCATTGCGCCCCAATAGCTATTATCTGAGTTATCGCCTTTCTGACGGACGGCACGAGCGCGGCAGTTTTTAACACGTCCAGTTTGGGTAAAAACAAATACGAATGCAGGAGCGCCTGTTAATTTTATATCAGTAATAATTTTTGTAAAATCTGCATTTTCATCATCAATTATATTCAAATTGTTTTTTCTAATCGCTTCAACTGCATCATTATAAAATACAGCTTGAATCAAATATCGATAGTTTGCGATAGCATGGCAAATACAAGTATCGAAATCCTTGCCGAGTGAGTTTGCAATTGTTTTTAAATCCACAATCGCTTTTGCTTGTAGGTAGTCTAACCGCGCTTTGCATTTAATCCCGTTCGTATCGGTCCATAAAATTGTGACTTCTGCAAAACCGTCTTTAAAGGCGTCTGATAAGCCTTGGGCATCTATTGCCGCCTTGGTAGCTCTGGCATCTTCAAACGCCTTGACGGATAAAACCTGCCTGCCAGAAACGTAATCTAGGTGCTGGCGTTCGATATCATCCATCAATTTGATGCTTGGGTCGTCCATTCGCAACCGTTCTGCCATATCTGCCTTGGTGCCGGAGGCTTTCAGGCTGCGTGCTTTTAAGGCTGCTTTCAGTTCATCTCCTTTATCCAGATAGCCGGGGAATTGTGACTTATCCAGCTCTGATGCGTAAAGCTTTGTAAATTCGTCTTCACCTTCAAGAACCAGCTTGTGCGTCGCCTTTCCCAATAGCATTGCGTCGGTAACATCTTTTTCTTCTGGATTGAAAAAGTTCTCGTAAAAATCGAGAGGTGAAATCAGCAGGTTTTTAATGCCTGATGCGCTCAACCGCATGATTTTGTGATAGTCGGTTTCTGGCATATTTAGATAAATGCCGTCTTCGTATTCGTTCATCTCTATTTCCAATCTAGTGGTTAATTATTGCGCTAGGCGCGTGACGATTTCATAAATAATTATCGCGGTTAAAGCGCCGGATAAAATGTAGAATGTTTTACTTTGGCTCATATTTAATCTCCCCGGTTTTCAATTCTTCCCATTTTCTGTCTCCTTTGAAGTTCCAAAAGAAATAATCAAAATCGTCATTTTCGTTTCTGCGGTGTTCTTCAATGTGACCTATATTGGTTTCATGGGTTGATGCCAGCGCGTCTTCCCATTTGGTACAGCTGCAAACAACTTCATCATCTCTATTGCGTACTTCAAACATTATCTTCACCTCTATTTGGATTGTGAGTATTTTTGTGAAAACAATTCAGCCATTTTGTCTAAATCATTTGCAAACATTGCCGCACGAAACTTTTCGTTGAATTCGTTACGCTCCACTTGTTCCGGTGTTAGCGGAAACTTGGCGTCTATTGCTGCTAGGGCTTTTTCTAATGCTGTAAGTGCGGTCATTTGATCATCTCCATTGCGTTTCGTTAATTGATTAGTATTTGACATCTAAACTTAAGTCAAGTATATTTTTCCCATACTAACCCATACAATACAAAGGCCAAGGAAAAATGTCTGATAAAATAACATATAGTATAAACGAAGCGGTTGTTGCTTTGGGGGTAGGTCGTTCGACTATCTACCGTCATATAGACGAGGGAAATCTAAAAGCATTGAAGGTGGGCGGCAAAACGCTAATCGAGAAAACAGAGATTCAACGCTGGCTGGATTCTTACAAAGAAAGTGACAATAATGGATTATCTTAAGGAAAAACTTACATATGAAGTTTGTGATTATTCAAAGTGCTGGAACTGGACCGGAGCATTAAGGGCTGGTTATGGAATATTAAATCATGGTCCTGAGATTTTAGTGGCGCACAGATTAAGCTATGAAATATTTTGCGGGGGAATACCAGAAAGAAAAGACGATAATAAATATGTCGTTCGCCATGGCTGCGATAATCCTAAATGTATAAATCCTGATCATTTACTTTTAGGAACACAAAAAGACAACATGCACGACTTAGTGCGTTACAAAATAATAAGGCTGCAGGTTTTAGAGGACTTAGAAAAAGAAATGTCTGTGTTCATTGAAAAATCAAAAAAACCTAAATCACAACGCGATTCAGAACAGGACAAATAGGATGAAAAATCCATTAACTGCGCAAACAGCTATGGCAATTGCAGCGCGAATAACTGAAAACGGTCTTACAGCTAAAAAGGTTTGTGAGGTTGCCGATATTACCGTTGAAACATTTCGACTGTACAAGAAAGGGCGAACTGGAATGACGCTTGAAACGTGCGCTCTATTAAATACCGCAGTAGATGAATTATCCGGTTTAGCTTTTGACAAACAACAAAATGAAGGTGAAGAAAATGAGTGAAGAAAATACGAATGAGGCAGGCGCAGGTCATAATTCCGGCGATGATGACGGCGTTGCCAAACTTCCAGAAAGCACTTTAAACGTAGCTGGCGAACGCCTCAGATCGTTCATTGAAAGATATGAACGGCTTGATGAAGAAAAGCAAACCCTTATGGAAGATATGAAAGAGGTGCTTTCAGAGGCCAAAGGGGAAGGCCTAGATGTAAAAACCATTCGCCAGATTATCAAGATACGCAAAATGGATGCAGCGGATCGACAAGAAAGTGAATCTATCCTTGAATGCTATATGGCTGCATTGGGACTTATTTAAACTTAACAAACCATCTGAAAATCAAGCGTAGCCTAGTGTTGCGCTTTTTTTTATGTTTTCTGAAATTAGCTATTGATTTAGTATTACTGATAGGGTATAACTTAATCATAAGAAATCAAATGGAGATGAAAAATGTTAGATAAACCAGAAAGTTGCTGTGTAGATGTTCCGGTTAAAGGAATGTTTGGTAGGTGGACTAAATGCACTAGAAAAGGAATAGTTGAAGGGTCAAATGGTCAACTTTATTGCAAACAACATAGCCCCGAAGCAAAGGAAAGGCGCGATAAAATTGCTGATGAAAAACATAAAAAGAAAACGGCTGAATTTCGCTTGAAGCTTGCAGGACCTGAAATGCTTGATGCTTTGGAATTCGTTCAAGATCAAATGTCACGTTTTGGCGCAATGGTTATTGAAAATCCAGAAGTTAAAACCAAAATACGCGAAATTCGAGTATTAATCGCCAAAGCAAAAGGAGATGAATAAATGACTAACAGAGGTGGAAAACGCGAAGGCGCAGGCCGTAAATGCCAAGGCGATGCGCCTATGAAGAAAATAGGAATTACGATGCCTATTGATTTGCTTGAAAAGATTGATGCTGATGCAAAGAAATCTAACCTTTCGCGATCATCGATAATTCAGGCTCATGTTGAGAAGGGGTTTAAGTGAGATGAACTATTTTTTAAACTTTGTCGTCTGTGCAGCCGTACCAATAGTTTTATATTTCTTCATAACGGTAACTTTGTGCTCAATGTATATAACTGCTACCGGAATCAAGGGGTGCATGTGATGAATAATTTACCGCTATTTCATTACGGCGCTATTTATGCTGATCCTGCTTGGAACTTTGAAAACTATTCTGAGGCCGGGGAAGCTAAGAACGCGAACCAGCATTATGACTGCATGGATATTGAGGCAATTAAAAACCTTCCTGTTGGTCAGCTGGCAAGTAAGAACTGCGTTTTGTTTATGTGGGTGACTGATCCTCTGCTACAGGAAGGCCTAGACGTAATGCGGGCGTGGGGTTTCAAATATCAGACCGTGGCCTTCACATGGGCCAAGCAAGCGCGCGTTAGCCATGATAAGTGGCATATGGGCATGGGATACTGGACACGTGCAAACCCTGAAATGTGTTTAATGGGTACGATGGGAAGCCCGCAAAGAATAGATAGAGGCGTTCGGCAATTGGTGATCGATCCAATTCGAGAACATAGCCGGAAACCAGATAGAATTTACAACGATATTGAACTATTAATTGAAGGGCCATATTTAGAATTATTCGCTAGGAACAAACGGGAAAATTGGACTAGCTGGGGTAATCAGACGGAAAAATACAATGAAACGAAACCAGACCCATTATCCAGAATGCGTTGCTAAGATTAAAGCACAAATGGAACGCTCACGCGACCATGCAAAACAGACTGCTGAACAGTCAGCATTTTTGCGTGAGAGGATTAATGCGTCTGAAATACGGAAAGACGCTGAAAACTAAATAGGGATGAATGAGATGAAAAAATTAATTTATGCATCAATTGTTATGCTTTCGATTGCTGGAATATCAGCAGCAGATGAAACAAAAAATGGTATTCTTGATATCATGGTTATTTCAAAAATGACTGGCTTATGTGGCGCAATAAAACAAATGGCTGCATTTCAAGAATCAACCAAAATGCCGGGAGGTGATGAATTTTTAACCCGGTTTTTAAATACAGAATCTTCTAGGCTTGGCAAGACATTACCTGAATTTTTAGAAGGCTGTTCTTCTGTCACAAATACTTATAACCAATATTATAAGGTGTTTGAAAAATGAAGAAATTACGAAGCCTAACCATGTTTTTATTCACGCTTGGTGTGTGCGTATCGGCAATTCTGGCACCGTTGATATTGTCCAAGTTAAACGATATGCACGAAGTTAATATTGTGATCATGGAAAACCAGATTAAATTAAATCAAAATATGGTAACCCTGAACAAAGATATGAACACGCTTATTCAACGCGATGGTTTTGGAGGTTGAGCAAATGAAAGCAAAAGACCTTACACATCATGTAACGAAAAAAGCCGTTTCTTTGATAAAAAAAGTACACAATACGAATATTGGTGCAATAGAATTTTGCGGTGGATGGAATAAAGAACGCTGTGATGCAGTATTATTTTCTAGCATTACATCATATATGATCGAAACTAAAATTTCACGTTCTGATTTTCTAGCTGATGCAAAGAAGCCATTTAGGATTAATCCAGATGAAGGTATAGGTGAATACAGATATTACGCTTGCCCAACAGGATTAATAAAGCCTGAAGAATTGCCGGACAAATGGGGTTTAATATATGTCGATCCTGATAACTTGAATATAAAAGCTTTAATGCCAGTTGGAAATGGTGGTTTTGTTATGAACCACAAGAAAAATACCAAGCACCCGCAACACGGATGGACTGTTCAAGGCTATGATTATTATGGAACTGATAAAGGTGATCCTGATAATGATTTCAAGTTTAAATCTTGTCTAGCTAAAGAGCGTCAATATATTTTTGCTTTGGCGACACGATACAAGCAACAGAAATTTATGGATAACATCTTATAAGTTGATATTTGTTTTCGTGTATAATAATATATGTATCGAGGCCGCACCCTTTGGCTTGATCACCAAAGGTACTAGCGTTTAAGCCTATCATGTTCCGCATTAATTTGCGGCCTCGTTCGGAACATGGGCTTAACAGAACATGAGGCATTTACAGAATAATTGTATTTTGCCTTTCAATTTAGAAAGGTTTTTTTATGGATTGGTTCCCGTGGTATCCAGCTTTATACAGGGCAGACACGCTTGATATGACCCTAGAAGAAGATGGTGCGTATAGGCGTCTAATTGATCATTATATGGAAACTAGAATGCCTATTCCAGATAATGACAACGCTATATCTAGAATAATAGGTATTAGTGTCAATGACTTCCAAGCAATTGCCAAGCAAGTACGCAGCAAGTTCTATGCAAATGATGGGGTTTTGCATAGCAAACGCTGTGATATTGAACTTGATAGGCAAGATTCACTTTCTAAGAAGCGTTCAAATGCCGCAAAACACGCAGCAGGTAAACGTAATAAAAACAAAGTGTTACAAGCAAGTGCTGAACAAATGCCCAGCAATAGCACCGATACAGGACAGGACAAGACAATACAGAAGGAAGATATAGTTGAAACTATATCTCGTGATTTCGTGAAAATTTGGAATGATACTTTTCAAGGTTCGTTACCAGATGTTCAGAAAATTAGCCCGTCTAGGGAAAAAGCAATTAATTTAAGATATGCTGATACGTTTGAAAGCAACGTTAATAACTGGAAAGAGACATGCGAACGTATCAAGCAAATGCCGCATCTTATGGGAAATAATGGATGGAAAGCTTCTTTCGATTGGGTATTGAAACCAGCTAACCTTACGAAAATTTTAGAGGGAAACTACAAAAATGGAAAATCTACCAACAACGGCGGCGGTAAAGCCGCAAGTGTCGCTACCGCAGTCCGTGACGTCAGCGCTCAATTTGACCTTCAACAGCCAGAGCGACATAACGGCGGTTGCGATCCATACGGACAAGAAGATACCCCGACAAGACTTATTGAGGGCGATTAAAACGCTTGAGGTGTGGTCATATGCGCTATCGCCTCAAGAAATCGTTGTGGAGCTTGGAAAGCTTCGACTTTGCACAACGGCAAAAGATTTGACGCAGGATGATCTAGGAATTCAGATTAGTATTTATACCGAAAAGCTTATGTCATATCCAGCAGAGGCGGTTAAATACGTTTTAACAACTCAAGCAGATGTTTCGAAATGGTGGCCCGCTTGGTCAGATATCTATGTTCGGCTTGAACTGCATTGTGCAAAACGTCGAAAAACTCTTGAAGCATTGAAAAATTACGCGCCACAGGAAACCGAACAGAAAGACCCCGGAAAAAACTGGCAGACCATGACAGTCGATGAAAAGGCCATTCACAGGAAAATGATGGCTGAAATAACCGGGGCTGCTGAATCGTGTGAACCATAAACGGAGATGAAAAATGAATTTACCAGAAACACCACGCTATTCGCTTGAAGACCCAAACGACACAATTTGCCCTTGGTGCCAAGACAATCATACTTTGACGGAAGATGATTGTTTTAACGATGATCATTTCGAATGCCTGAATTGCGGGAAATCGTTCGATTACGTTGTTGACGATAAAGGCGGCGTCTTCATGGAGGGGATGACCACTGAGAAAGATCAAAAATATGTTGATTGGTTAAACACGCGCAATCTCATAAGGTTTTTGGCGTCACAACTTAATTCTTTCAGGTGGTGGGCTGCAAGACGGCTTATCTAGGCTAGTAGCAATACAAAACGATATCAAACGCGATGTAACACCGTTTAAAATCCAAAACATATTAATCAGCATACAAAAAACCCCGGCTATTAAGTCGGGGCTTTTCGTGGGAGTTATGGAAACATGAAATGGAAACTACAATTTCACATTACCATGCAACCCGGTTGTCACCAAATGCATCAACCGGGTTATAGATTACGTGCCTTTCATCATAATCCGTAGACATGCGGTCCACACGAAAAAGCAGCATCGCTATAATCTGGCGTGTTATCGATTTTAATTACCTTCCCGCCTTTACCTGAACGGGTGTGTGTTTCTGATATATGTTTTTCACACGACTGTTCGCTATGAAATGTTTGGTCACACGTCGAGCATTTGTGAGTTTTAGCCATTTTTCATCTCCGGGGTTATTCGGTGGGTGGGGTTATGGGTCGCCAGTGGGTAGGTTTAACGACCACGTTTGCCCATAAGCAACAAAATCTTTCGCCAACATCCATCCATTCAACTTCAACCACATTTTTATAAGCATCAATACCTAGAAACCTTGTCCCATCCTTCGGCGCTGTCGAAATATCCTGCCATCCCTGTTCTATGGTTAGGTTGGCGGCGGACAGTTGTTCTATAATTTCGTCCATCTGGTCATTTGTGGGGAAATCCTCGTCCCACGAGTTACTATTTATGATCCTATGTAACTTTTTTTCAGCATCAGTCATGGCTAGGCTCCGTTATCTTCCAAGGCTTGCCTGTGTCGGGGTTGGTTAATGGTTCGGCGTCCCATACGTGGCACTCATCCTTGTACCTTTCGAAATGCGGTTTACCATCAGGAACGCCATAGCCGCACAAATACATTGGCATTACTTCACCGTTGTTTCGCTTGCACCAGTACCACCACCCATCCGCCAGCACTTCGGGGGCGGTGTAGGGTTTAAGGGTTCCTGCAAGTAATGCCTCGCAAAAACGGTTGGTGAAAGTATTCTGCGTGGCAACCCACCCGTCGTATAACTTCCACATGAAAGTATCACCGTTCATAATTCTATATGTAGCACCGTTACCGTCAGCCACATGCCCCCCATCCCTCAACCACTGCAAAACATCAAACGGCTGTTGGCGCAGTTCTGGTTCAAGAAATCCCTTCATTACTTTTCCAGCGCGCCGCATCCACTCATGACCGCTGATGGGTTTATCAGGGTTTTCTTGATATGATAACAATTCCGTAGCTTCATCAGCCAGCTCGGAAGGGTTGGCGGGTTGTTCAACCTCCGGCGCTGCGGATAGGGCGGCGATGGCTTCTTCATATATTTCCCTGCCCATGCGGACAACATCGCCCGGCCAATGCATTCCTACGTCGTGCAGCCTGTCGCATAAATCCGTATTATTGGCGACTGTAGGCGCTGCGGATAGGGCGGCTATGACCTTATCAAAGAACTCACGCCATGCTTTCTTTTTCAAGTCCATTTCAATTCTGGTAGTGCATTTGTCATATATGTAGTTGTTGTGCAATTCCATCGTTAGTAAACGGTCTTGAAGCTCCCCAACCAACTCCGCATTATTGGCGGGCTGCTGTAGGTGGTCGATGATGGCGTCTTCCATGTGATCAGACATGCCATCACGCGTGTTGTTTTTTACTGCTATAATCATTTGTTCAATTGGTATTGTCATAGTTCATCTCCGTTATAAAATCCGTGTTCATTAAATATATCAGGCCGACTACCAGCCAGAAAGGGTGGGTCATTGTTTTGCGGTTTCCCGGTCATAAATCCGCATCCATGTGGACGGGTGTTTTCTTATTTTAAAATTCCTAAACATTTCATATGCTATTATTTCGTAGCTTAATTTTCGTTCCTGTCGATCTCGTATCAACTCGATAATTATTTTCTGTTCGGATTCTTCTTTAACCAAAATCTTGCGCTTTTGATTATTCGGATCAATTACGGATTTAAACCCGAAAGGCTCGGGGCCACCGATAAAACCGCCCTCATCTTTTCTGTTGTCGCTGCCTTCCTTCGTTCTTGCCGCGATTTTTTTACGTTCAAACTCTGCAAAAAGGCTAATCATTGTAAAATACATCTGCCCCATCATGTCATCTGTTACGTTGCCGCCAATATCCATAATGACCAGCGTAACTTTACGATCACGCAAATCTTTCGACACGTTGACAGAATCATGTAGGTTTCTAAAAAGTCGGTCCAGCTTATAGCAAATTAGAACATCACCTTCTTGCAGACTTTCAAACATTGGCCCACCTTCTGGCCTTTCAGACAATGGCGACGATCCTGAAATTGGTTTTTCTTGAACGATGGTTATATTGTCGTCGCTGTCGTCAAAATCATTCGCGATCAACCAACCTTTGCATCGTTTAATTTGGTTCTCGATTGAATCAATCTTGTTTTCCTCCCCCTCTTTATCTTGCCCCTTGTTCGCTTGGCCTTGGGTGGAAATGCGCGTGTAGATGTAAATCATTATTCAATACCACCTTCTTCTGTTTCAACATTCTTTTGGGGGAAAAGAACGACATCAGTAAATCTCTCAATGTTGCATGAGGAAAATTGTTCAAAATGTTCAGCAATAGCATTCCAGCATTCCGCTAGAAAATCTTCATCGTTTGAAACTATACCGACACTCTTGCCGTCTAAATCAAATGTAGTTCCTTTAGCGTGGATAGATTCTCGATATTCTGGAACCCTTGATCTTTTCCTTGTTTGATTAATTGTTTTCGCCATTTCATAAATCCTTTGTTTCTGCAGTTGATCTCTTAACTGCTGCAAGTATTGCATATGCCTATATTGATAGCAAGTGCTTTAGCATATACAATAGAGCTTTTTTATTAATGTATCAATAATGTCTTAGTAATCTGTAAGTAAAATATACATTGCATCTTATTAAGATATATAGTATATGTTATAAATAACAGCAATATTAAGGCCAGAAAGGGCTATTTAATGAGCAATAATCAAGACACGATCAAGAAAAAACCTCTAATCAGTTTCCAAGTATCGGAAGCGGATAAAATCGAGATGGATCAAGACGCTAAAGATATTGGAGAAAGCGTTTCTAGCATCATGCGCGGGCTTAAAATTAAATATTGGCCCGGTTATATCAAGAAACAGAAGGCGCTACTTAAAAAATAGGGCCACCACTCGTGCACGCGCGTGCGCCTACGCACGACAAACGCGATTTAACACACAACTATTTGAAATAAAAGGAAATGTTATGGAAGTCGAACTAAAAGTAAATGAAACTGAAATTAATGTAATATGCGCGGCGCGTGACGAAGGAGATGAAGACAATGCACACAACACTAAATAAAATACGAGAAAACAGCCCATGCGAAGACGGATGGGCCAAGCTTCTAAAGCACTTGGGGAAAACTAAGGCAGATGATGAAGTCGTCTTGCTGTCTACCGTTCTAGAAAGTAATGACCTGGACGACGCATTGTGGTGCCTTTGTGCCGTAGACGGTTACGATAAAGAAAGCCGTAAGCTTGCATGTGATTTTGCGATGACCGTAGAGCACTTGTGGGATATGCCGGATATTGTGCGACAGTATTTAACCACCCAAGACGAAGAAATTAGGGCCGCTGCTAGGGACGCTGCTAGGGACGCTGCTGGGGCCGCTGCTAGGGGCGCTGCTAGGGGCGCTGCTTGGGCCGCTGCTGGGGCCGCTGCTTGGGCCGCTGCTAGGGACGCTGCTTGGGCCGCTGCTGGGGCCGCTGCTAGGGCCGCTGCTAGGGACGCTGCTAGGGACGCTGCTTGGGCCGCTCAAACTGGAATCTTTAAAAAATTCTTGGCGGAATATGAATAACAATCAAACAAGTGGAGATGAAACATGAATATTTTTGAAACAAAACCACCTCAAGAAATTCTTGATGCTGCTGAAATCGTAAGTAATTGGATGATCAGCAACGATAAGCAGGATTATTCTATTTATGGGTTGGGTATTAAAACACCTGAAAAGGAAACCAAACCCGGCACCACGCATGGATGCCGAATTGAACGCATCGAAACCCAAATGACCACAATGCAGATGGATATCGAAAACCTGAGAAATACTGTCGATGCGTCATTTCGCGGAGTAGATTTTAAGGTTGATATGGGAAAGCCATTCACGAAAGTTGATATGCCCGAAATTGGCGATAAAGTTACAGTTTCAGGATTCGGGCACCATGATGGTGAATATGAAGTAACAGCAAATTATGGACGTGTAGATGGCCTGCTTGAGCAAGTAGCAGAGCTACAGGAAGAAAATACTAGAATTGATAAAGAACTAGGCCGTTATAGACAGCTATGGCATCAAGATTCAGACAACATGAATGCCTTGGGAAAATCATATAATCAACTGCGTAACTTAATTAATCGGTATCGATCTTTGAATTTATTAGATGATGATTTTCACAAAAATCTTGCTGAAATCGATATCGATGTTGATGCATTTCTGAGTGGTGGCGATCATGTCGGTTGATCAACAAAACCATGTTTTCACTGGTTATAAAAATCCGTTTGGCGCAGATATAAAGCTGGACCCGAAAAGATGCGCGCGCGGATTGATGGATAATTACAAATCTTACCAGTGCAGACGAAAAGGCAGCATTGAAGAAGATGGGCATATTTGGTGCAAAACCCATGCGCCTAGCAATATCAAGGCCAAACGAGAAAAACAGGAGGCCCAATGGAATCACGAATGGGCTTTGCGGAAATCAAAACACTCTGCCGAAACCGCAATGCTCGAAATAGCAGAAACAACTATCTTGCATTTCCGGCAGCAAGCAACATTCGATCAAGTAGAACAGGCCGTCATAAAATACGAACGCCTAAAAACACAATACGACAACATGAAAAGAGATTAAAATGACAAATAAACACACGCCGGGGCCTTGGGGAATTAATAGGTTTAAAAACACCACCGCCAAAGGCAACCCAATTTATGAAAGGGCTATTTTCACAGAACGACAATTGAAAAGTTCAAAATTCCCTTTGCCGCTTTTTTGGGTTTGTGGCGACCCCGGCACAAAAGAAAAGGTTGAAGCCAACGCCCGCCTAATAGCAGCAGCACCTGACCTGCTGGAAGCTTTAGAATATCAGAAAAAGTGTATGGAAAGCAGTGATTGTGATTTTCAAACATTTTTACATATGCGCGATGCAGCAATCGCCAAGGCAAAAGGGGAAACATGATGGCAGATTATCATTTGAGGATATTTTGCGATTCATGTGGATATGATCACGGATCGACAAACAGCAAAGGTATTCTTCTGTTTTGGAATGCTGGATTAAATAAAATAGCAGACCCCGGCAGAGTTTGTGAAAAGTGCGGAACGGTTGGCGATTATCGCGTTGAGCTTGGACGGTACGAAAAACCAAATTCACATATCTGGTGGAAGCCTTGGGCGTGGAAACAATCATTATGGACAATAAAGGAAACAGCCAGTGACCAGTCTTGAAGCAATACTCACTTGTGCCGTAATCTGGTTGTATATATTCGGGGTGGTGAATGCATATTGTGCGTGCATTCATGCAGGCAGGCCGGAACATGCAACTTTAATAGGTTGGTTATGGCCCATCATAACCCCACTTGGGATTATCAACGGCGTGGTTAAAGATTTAAAAAAGTAGGTAAAAATGCAGGAAATTTATATGGCGGGAGATGATATTCCATTCGTGGAATTAATCAGGGATAATTTGAGCAATAAACCGTTCATTTGTCGGGAACTATCTGAACTCATGGATTGCCACAGCAACGTTGCTAGCGCACTCATAAAAAGATGCATCGATGCAGATATAATTGATGAACAGGTTGATAACGATCTATTAGGATTTCAGGAGAAATCAGACCACAAAAAATACTTTGTCACGACAGATGGTAAAACGGCTAACCTGCTAGATAGCGCCACGCTACCAGATGAAGAAGAACTCATTGACCTAGACGAAAAGAAGTTCGGCAAAATACGGAAATGTCTTAGAAGCGATTGTAAAAAAGAATTCTGGTCACAGCATTTCGGACACCGTATCTGTAACGATCACAAGTCAGGCGGAAAAGTTGTTGAACAAGAAGACTTCAACATTCACGCCACCATAGACTGGGGAACATCAGATGACCCTTAAAAATAAATGCTTATAATTCACACCAAATCAAAGTAATCTAAACATGGAAACATGGCTAAAAGGATTACTACAATGGCAGAAAATAAGAAAAATACTTTACACTATAAAAAAACGAACGTTTTAATACCGTATGCGAATAACTCAAGAACGCACTCTGAACAGCAGGTTTTACAGGTTGCGGCGAGCATAAAAGAGTTCGGTTTCACCAACCCTGTATTGATTGATGAAGATAGCGGTATCATAGCCGGACATGGGCGCGTGCTGGCGGCTTTAAAGCTTAATATGGATGAAGTGCCATGCATAATACTCAAAGGGCTATCAGAGGCTCAGAAAAAGGCTTATATCATTGCAGATAACAAACTGGCCCTTAATAGTGGTTGGGATGAAGAAGCGTTGAAGGTCGAATTTGAACGGCTCAAAGAATTAGATTTCGATATTAGCGTGATCGGATTCAGCATTGATGAATTAAATATATTATTTAAAGAGAATAAAACTGGCTTAACAGATCCAGACGAAGTGCCGGATGCACCAGTGATTCCAATTACGGTTGAGGGTGACGTTTGGTTGCTTGGTAAACATAGGGTTATGTGTGGGGATAGTACGAGCATCGATGCGGTGGAGAAATTACTGCCAGAAAACAAAGCGAATATGATATTTACTGACCCACCTTATTTAATGGATTTTACAGGAGGAATTCATGCGGACGGGTCTAAAAGTTTCAACGCAAAGCATGGTGCTATTAAAAATGATAAAATGTCAAAAGAGGATGGGGAACAATTCTTAGACGATATAAATACCATAATAAAAATGAAAGTTGATGGTGCTTTTTATATCACATTCTATCGCCTTGGGATAAACCAATATTATGCATCTTTTGACAGGACAGGGCTGCAGTGCCGTTCTTTAATCGTTTGGGATAAAGGCAATCATACATTAAGCAACAGTGATTATATGAGCATGTATGAGCCAATGTTTTATGGGTGGGTGAATAACCATAAATTTTATGGCGGCAATAACGGTATGGACATTTGGCGCATAAAAAGAACAGCAAAAAATGAATTGCATCCAACTATGAAACCTGTCGAGTTAGTAGAAAAAGCTATAGAAGACGGATCGCAAGTGAATGGTGTTGTCCTCGACTTATTTGGCGGCTCTGGCACAACAATGATAGCGGCTGAAATCAAAAATAGAGTTTCCAGACTTATGGAACTAGACCCAAAATATTGTGACGTCATCATTAACCGCTGGCAGGATTTCACAGGCGCGGAAGCGACCCACGAAGCCACCGGGAAAACCTATAACGAATTGAAGGATGAACAAGATGCAGTCGCGGCTGAATAGTTTCATTGAATCGTGCGTTAATATTTCGATCGGATACGGGGTAGCTGTTGCGTCAACCTTCATCATATTTCCGATGTTTGATATTAATATTCCTGCGTCTGATAATTTTGCTATAGGTGCATATTTCACGGTGATCAGTTTGGCGCGCTCTTATGTCGTCAGAAGGTGGTTTAATCGGGTGACCTAGCAGCTATGCTTAAAAAGCGCTATAATGGCGTAACGGAAACAATTATGAAGTAACGTTAATGACTAAATATGACCCAGCAATATGTGAGACCCTGCCACAAATGTTCGCTAACGGCGAAACCATCGTTGAGGTGGCGATTGATTTAGGTATTTCACGGCGTACTTTCTATGACTGGCGCAAGCAGTATCCAGAATTTGAAGAAGCGCTCGATGAAGGCTTAGCCGTATCAGAGGCTTGGTGGTCTAAAGTGGGTCGCGCTGGGGCAATTGGCGTTAAGAACGTTAACCCGGCTCTATGGATATTCAACATGAAGAACCGCTTCAAGTGGGCTGATCGTACAGATGTTGGGTTATCTGGTCCCGGTGGTGGGCCAATCAAGACGGAATCGCGGGTGCTTACCTCAGAGATGGGGCCAGAAGAATTGGCTGCTGCTTACCGGGAAGCTATTAAAGATACAAAATAATACTATAGAGGTGGGAACAGCCACCCCACACACCTAGAAATGGGTAGAGGTTTCGTACCGAGAGATCGTGTTTGGCAACGCGCTATAGTTAAAATAAAAAAGGGTGCGGCTTTCGGGCTGCATTTTTTTGTTGCAATGTACGAATTAATTTCGTAGGGTTCTTTCATCGGGACATTCCCGCTTTTATGAACATGGCCTAGGCTAACATAGGAGGATACGAGATGAAGTAATTTACCCACTACCTTACCCTTATGGAACCCTGCATCTCCCCCGAGGTGCGGGGATTTGGGGTGAAAGCGTGGCGGCGTGGAAAGCAGACACGCTTAGTGAAGTAATGGAGGGACGGCTACCCGTGATGTTAATGCCATTGGGTTTTATCCTAGACAGCGAAAGCAACTGATTACTCACGAAAAGCATCAAGCCGGATTAGCGACTGGCCCACGCTCTCAACCTTAACAATGGAGATGAAAATGAGTATTAACCGAGATAAACCTCTTAGTGAATTTCTTGAAATTTGCACAGCTATATATAACGGCGATGAGTTAGAATACTATGTCGCTGGGTTAGATTGGCAAAACATGCCTATTACTGGCAATTTATTAAGTTCATGTATGCGCATCAAGGTCACGGCTGACACAATCGACTGGAGCCATGTTGCGCCGGAGTTTAAGTGGATGGCGCGGGATATGGACAATAGGGCGTGGCTTTATGCTCAGAACCCACATAGGAATGATAATTTATGGTTCTCATGTAAAAACCGCCGACCTGATATTGAAGAGATATTCGCCAGCTACAAGCAAGGCACATGCGACTGGAAAGACAGCCTAGTGTCACGCGCCCAATGTGAAGCGCCGGACGTGGCGTTAGCATCAGACGCACCAACAAAATGCGCTTATTGTAACAAATCAATAGACGTTAATCAGGTAGTAACCATTTCAGAACGAGATGATAAGCGCGAGTATTACCATTTTGATTGCGGGATTAAAGCTAATGTCAATGCAAATGCGGTGGATCATGAGTGAACTTATTAAGGGATTAAGAGAGCCTATCGATTTTGAAACATTCGACGTTGATGATTATAACGGTGAGCGTGAAGTTGCAGCAGACGAAATAGAGCGCATAACCGCAGAAAACGAAAGTCTAAAGAACACCCGCGCAGTGCCGGAGGGTATGGCGCTGGTTCCGGTGGAGCCTACGGAAGCGATGGTATTTTCAGCTTTTTGTGATGATGATGATATGCATTCCGGGGAGCTATACCGCAAAGTATACAAAGCCATGCTGCAAGCGGCGGAGGGGGGAGACGATGGGTAGAATAAACACAACAATAAATTGCCCGTACTGTGAAGCGACTATTGAAGCAGAAGACGCATGCGAAGTATTGCGCGACGCGATAATGCTTAAAGAGGATGATTCAGGAATAGAAACTATTGATTGTTGGTGCTGCCATAAGTCTATGAAAATTGATTTTGACATAGAGATTGAAGTTGATGTGATGGTAACAGTTGAAAAAACACTTACTCATATAGATGTGAGATATCAAGAATGGGTCGCAAATGGAAAACCAGAATTATGACTAACTCCACCATTGCCGACTTCTGCACCGACGCAGGCATCACACAGCGCGAGATAGCCGATAAGATGGGCTACACGTTGCGACAAGTGCAGAGCCTAATCCACAACGAACGAAACGGGACACCACTAGGCACCCGGCAGCAGGCCATATTTAACTACGCAAAGGCGATTATAAAATGAGTATGCTAAATAGAATTATCGAGTCAGTCAAAAGGCTAGCAAAACACGGGCTTGTTGGTGAAAAGACAATGCGAGAATTTGAAAAAATAAATCGACCTACGCCTGCTAAACCGACTGCATCAGGTAAACCACCGAAACCGCAAAGATAAAAGGAGATGAACAATGAGTAAATATGCAAAAGAACATTATGGCGTACCGTCTGATATAGGACGCCGTATTAGTTATAACGGCAAGCCCGGTATTATCGCCGCAGATCGTGGCAACTATATCGGTGCAAATTTCGATGAAGATAAGCCCGGTAAAATTTTAAATATCCACCCAACCGATAAGGGGCTTGAATATTTAGGCATGGGAAAAGTCCGAACAAGGACACGCCAACAGCAAAACTATTTAGATTATATAGATTCAGACATTGACGTAAGTTTTGGCGAATGGATGGGGTTTGCATAATGACCAATAAACTATGGCTGCTAATTTTCTTCGCGCTGCTCGTTCCAAACTTGGCGCTGGCAGATTGGAAAATAGACCGGATATATGACGGCGATACGGTCTATCTAACGAATGATGCGTATGAAAAGCCGTTTAACCGTATCGGCCTAAGAATTGAGGGCATAGATACTCCTGAGAATGGCAAGCGGGCCAAATGTGAAGAAGAACGCAAAAACGGGTCGATGGCTACGTTATTCATTAATCAGGTGCTATACGACGCAAAACAGGACGGCAAACCGATTACATTTATGTTTATCAAGTGGGGTAAATACGGGGGCCGTGTTCTAGGTGATATCCTGATCGATGGAAAACTATATTCAGCTATGGCAATCAAAGCAGGCCACGCCCGGTTTTACGATGGGGGCAAACGTAAGGGCTGGTGCGATTGAAAAAAGCCTCTGTTGCGGTTAAAATAGCAGCAGAGGTATTTTTATGATCGATCAATCGTGGCCCCCTGATTACTGTGTAGAGTTCAGGCGCAGAATTGCTTTAATAGAACGGGCAAAGACTGACGCAAAATTCAGGGATATGTTAAAAGCGCATTATAAGAATTCACCAGTTGATTTTATCCAAGACTGGTGCATTACCTATAACCCGCGCGCGAAGGCTCCAAATCCAAAAACAATGCCATTCCTGCTGTTCCCAAGGCAGGTCGAGCTTATAGAATTCGTGACAGGCTGCATGAATGATGATGAAGGTGGCCTTGTCGAGAAAGCACGTGATATGGGCGCGACGTGGGTTTGCTGTGCCTTGTCTGTGTGGCTGTTCCTGTTCGATAGGGGTTCATCCGTTGGCTGGGGTAGCCGCAAGGAAATGCTTGTTGATCGTGTTGGTGATCCAGATAGTATTTTTCAGAAAATGAGAATGTTAATAAACAATATGCCCGGTTTTCTATTGCCAAAAGGGTTCACGCCAAAATTCCACATGACATACATGAAGTTTGTTAATCCAGAAACGGATTCGACAATAACGGGTGAAGCAGGCAACAACATTGGGCGTGGTGGTCGCTCCAAAATCTATTTCAAAGATGAATCCGCGCACTATGAAAACCCTGAATCGATAGAGGCGGCATTATCAGATAACACAGATTGTCAAATTGATATTAGTTCAGTTCATGGCCCCGGTAACGTATTTTATCGCCGTCGAATGGCTGGCGATGTATGGGAGCATGGCAAAGAAATGGCTTATGCAAAAACCCGTATCTTTATCATGGATTGGCGCGATCACCCCGGAAAGGATCAGGCTTGGTACGATAAGAGGCGTTCGAAGGCAGAAGATGATGGCCTGATGAACGTTTTTAATCAAGAAGTCGAACGAGATTATCACGCATCTGTTGAGGGCGTACTTATCCCCGGCAAATGGGTTAAAGCTGCTATTGGTGCTGACAAAAAACTGTCTAAAGGTAAAATTATCAAACCTGATGGTGAGAAAAGAGGCGGCTTTGATGTGGCAACGGGCGAAGGTGGCGATGTGCATGCCCTTGTGCTAATGCATGGTATATTCGTACAATACGCAGAGCCTTGGGGTAATGGCGACGGCAGGGATGCGACAAATAAGGTTGATAGAATTTGCAGCGGCGAGAAGGTATTCAAGTGTCATTTCGATTCGGTAGGTGTCGGTGCAGATGCAAAGGCAACAGCAAAGCGGCTTAAAACTAAGGTTGATTTTATCCCGTACAATGGCGCGCACGAAGTAGCTTATGCTGAAAAGGAATATGTAGAGGGCAAAAAGAACAATGATATGTTCGCCAATAAAAAAGCCCAAGATTGGTGGGCGTTGCGTGATAGGTTCAGGAAAACTTATCAAAATATATACAGCGATGGCGAGTATCCAGAGGATGAATTAATAATTATCCCAGATAATTTGAAAAATCGTGATATTTTAGTTTCAGAATTATCACAAGTAACATACGGAACGAATGGAAAAGGCAAGATTTTGGTAGATAAAACACCCAAGGGAACGAAATCACCAAATATTGCAGATGGCCTTGTTATGGCAACTTCCATTGAAGAAATTAGACGTGGCCCAAGAGTGAGAAGTTTATAATGGATTTATTCAATCGCAAAAAAGTTAGAAACATTGAGGCAGCGGCTTTTGAAAATATTAAGGCTCTAAAGCTAGAAAATAATGAAACAGTTAAAGCCCTTGAAGCCAAAGTTGACGGCCTAGCCTCTTTGAATAAGAAAAGCTATTATTCTAGTTACGGCAGTGTTTCTTGCAACGATATAAACGATTTAAAAAACTTCATAACTGATCAGCGATATAGTGTATCGCCCAAGGTTGCTTATGATTTATATGATCGTGCAGCGCCACTATCCAATGCTGTTGATAAAATCGCTGGTGCTGTTGCTAATCTAAATCCAATGATTAGAACAAAAAACGGTGAATTGGTTGAAGGTTCAAAGATATTAGATACGTTAAAAGACCCCGGATTTGGGCAGTCACAACAGCAGTTCATTCTCGATTATGCGATTTCATATCTGCTCACGCGAAATGGGTATTTAATAACCGATCCTTTTAAGCGCACACTTCGGACTGTAAAAGCATTTGATGTAGATGTTGATGCCAATAATGCAGATGGATATGCAGAAGAAATACGTGTTTCGGCAATGAATCGTGGAACTCAGATTTCATTCCTTCGCGATATCACAAATGGAAAATGGACATTTGTTGATAGATTTAACCAGCAGATTTTTCACCTCAAGGGCCAGACTACAAATAATGGCTTGTTAGGTCGATCACCCGTTGAATCAATCCTAGTTGATATTTCGCAGAATATAGAAGGCGGCAATCATAACCTTTCGTTATTGGTAAATGGTATGCGCTCAAGTGGTTTATTCGCTACTGATGGTGAATTATCAGATGATCAATATGAGCGATTGAAAGAACAAATTGACCAAGAATATACAGGTGCTGCAAAAGCGGGAAAACCATTAGTTACAGATGGTGGGATTGTCTATTCTGAAATGGGCAAGACTAACAAAGATATGGATTATGCGACTGTTATTAAATTATCTAAAATAGAAGTAGCAAGTCGTTATAATATCCCTATCCCTATTATTTCAGCCGATAATCAAACGCTTTCAAACTATACCACCGCTGTTGAAGCCTTCTATGATGATGCGGTTTTTCCAATTGCTGAATTGCTTTTTAATGCAATCGGTAACGCGCTGGATATAGATGAAAACCAAGTTCTTACATTTGATAAAGATGAAATTCCGGCAATCCGTCAGCGCCGAATTCGTGAAGCTGCTGATCGTCACGGTATCGGCGTATTTACCGACAATGAAACCCGTGAGGGCTTAGGCTTCGAAAGCTATCCTGAAGGTGATGTGGTTTACAAGCCAGTTAACCTATTGCCAGCGGGTACAGAAGACGGCGCGCGCGATCAGGGAGAAATTGAAGCAACTGGCGATGAAGAGAAGGCATTTAAGAAAGCCTGTATGGATATTGGTTTAACAAAACAAGCATCGGCAATCGAATGGTTGAAATTGAAATAATCAAAGCTGCGCAGGCAGAAACTGAATTCTTACGCAAGATGCGGCTTGAACGAATTATGATGCCTAGTATTCGTTCTGTTTTCTCGCAAATGGTCGGTGAATATGTCGATAAGCTTTCTGCGATTGGATCAGTCCCACAAGCCATTGATTTTATCGACGAATGGCGCACCATCTTGAGGCGTCAGTATAGACGGGTCGGTAAAGAGTTTTTAAACACACAACGCGAATCAAAGTTCTATGATATTATTCTGGAAACTAAACAGGATTTGACAGCAGAGCAGAGCGCGATATTAGCGGATTCATATACGCTGTGGGCGCGTCAATATGGGATCGAGCAAGCTAATTTTATTACGCAGACGAACCAGCGCGATTATGTGACGGCCTTTCAACGTGCGAATGCCCAAGCTGTAGAGCAATTTCAGGAAACGGGCGTGGCCTTATCGACTGCTGCTGTGGCTGCACTGGCGGGCGTGCAACTGAGAAGGCTTTTTAACGCGCGTGTAGGCGCGATAGCCAACGTACAGACCCAAGCACCAGCAGAAGAAGCAAAGCGACGTGAGGCAGTAACGATTGCCCAAGTAGAAGGTGTTCCAACGGAAACAATAGATAAAACATGGCTTACTGTTGGTGATGAACGTGTTAGATTAGCGCACGTATTGGCAAACGGTCAAAGCAGGACGGAAAACACCGCCTTTACCGTTGCTGGTGAAAATCTACGTTATCCCGGCGATAATTCGCTTGGCGCAACGATTGGAAATACCATAAACTGTCGCTGTTCGGCGCTCTATGAGTAATGCGCTATGTTTACTATTTTCACCCTTTGCCGTATTATTTAACAAATATGTTTCACATTCAGGATCGAACTAATGAAAAATAAGTCAGGTTTAGAAGAAAAGTTTATGAAGCTTGACGTTAAGTTGTTAGGCAATCCCGACGATACGTCGGCTACTGAATTTGAGTTCGAGGCCGTGGCCACTACATTTGGTAACGAAGACAGGCAGGGTGATGTGATCGTTTCAGGCGCGTTCGATGAAGGACTTTTGGAGGTAGGGCCAAAGCTTCTATGGCAGCATAACGCCTCAGAACCACTTGGAACGATCACGGATATACGGGCTACTGATCAGGAAATTACATTCAAGGGTAAAATGCCCAAATCAGATACGTTTGTTTCAGATCGTGTTATGCCTCAATTGCGTCACGGCTCGCTAGATATTTCTATCGGATTTATGGCAAAAGAAGTTGAATTTGAAAATGGTGTGCGCCTAATCGTCAAAGGGACCATATTTGAAATATCCCTCGTCACTATCCCGGCCAATCCAAAGGCCGTTGTAACAAATGTTAAGGCGGCAAAAATGAAAGATTTACCGATTGCAGATATTTCGACAGATTGGAGCGCGGAAGGGGCGGCAGATCGTATCGACGACCTTGACCAGAAAAGCGCCAAAGATATGCCGAAAGGTTGGATAGGATACCCAGTCGTTGACGTCATTGACGGCGTAGTGAGTATCGTTCCGAAGGCGCTGTTCTCTGTATCTGCATCAATACAATGCAAAAATTTAAATGATGATAACGCGGGCGTTGTTGACTTTATCGAATATCAATACGAGCGCATGGGCCGTGAAAGTCCTTTTGAAAAAGGTTTTTCTCCGGCTGAGCTGGAAACACTAACACCTAAAGAAATGGTGAAGTTTTTAAGAACGCGACCACTTTTGTCAAAGTCGGGCGCGAAATTCTTCACCGAGGTTATTTACAAAGCAGGGTCTGAAAAGGCTGGCGAGCAAGACGCTGATGGACTTCGGCACTTAGAAGAAACCCTCAAAAATATTAGTAAAGGTAGTTCAAAATGACTGAACAACTCGATATTAAACAATTAGCCGAAGACCTAAATAAAGTCGTTGGCGAAGTTCGCACGAAAAGTGAAGAGCTTGAAAAGAAATATGATGTGATCGATCTCGAAGCCATTAAAAAAATGGACACCGCCATTGAAGAAATCGGCACAAAGATTGATGCTGCTGCAACGGCTCACGAAGGCGAAAAGAAAGCCTACGAACAGCAAATTGAAACGCTTGAAAAGCAATTCGCTGTAATGCTTGCTGGTGCAAACGGCAATAAAAACAGTTCTGCGGCAAAATCAGATCATCAAAAAGCATTTGGTGATATGTTGCGTGCTAAAAATGGTCACACCAAAGACGGTGAAGGCCCTTATAGCGGCATGTTAAGTGAAACTGCTGCTGGAATTATTGCCAAAGAATTTGCCTCTGATACTAACGCTGAATGGATTGCTAAAGATTTGGTTCTTGGTAATGACGGCAATGGTGGCTATTTGGCCCCAACTGAATTTGGTGGAATGATCCAAGGCCGTATCTTTGAAACATCACCTATCCGTACTGTTGCCAACGTTATCACAATGAGCGCGTCTGAAATCTCATTCGTACTTGATGATGATGAACCTGATGCAGGTTGGGTTGGCGAAGTCGATAGTCGCGGTGATACTGATACACCGGGCGTCGGGCAAATCATTATCCCGGCACATGAACTATTTGCACAGCCTAAAGCTACGCAAAAACTTCTTGATGATGCTGGTGTTGATGTTGAAAGCTGGCTTGCTGGTAAAGTATCCCGCAAATTTGGTCGTGTTGAAAATACCGCTTTTGTAGTCGGTGATGGTTCTCAAAAACCTAAAGGCTTCTTGTCTTATGATGCTTGGGCTGCTGCTGGCGTTTACGAGCGTAGTGCAATTGAGCAAATCGCATCTGGTACAAGTGGCAGCTTCGATGGTGATAGCTTCAAAACGCTTCAAAACGATCTTATCGAAGATTATCAATCGCGTGCTGTTTGGATGATGAAACGCTCAACTTGGGCTAACGTTACCAAGCTAAAAGATCAAAATGATCGTTACTTGTTTGAAGAACTTTCAAACTTCCGTGATGGTGATCGTTTTGAAATTTTGGGTAAACCAGTCGTGCTTGCCGATGATATGCCTGAACAAGCTGCAGATAGCTTATCTGTTGTTTACGGTGATTTCATGGAAGGCTATATGATTGCTGATCGTATTGGCATTCGTATTCTTCGTGATCCATTCACATCTAAGCCCTTCATTAAGTTCTACACCACCAAACGTGTTGGTGCTGCGGTAACTAACTATGAAGCGCTTAAAATCATGAAGCTTGAAGCTTAAGAAAGGCGATTAAAATATGGCTACTCGTGACGGTTTTTCCGATAAGCTCGTACTAGAAGCGTTAGCATCTGTTACGGTCTCAACTAACACCACTACTGTTGGTGAAATCATCGATACTGCGGACCATGATATGGGTCTTGCATTCTTCGTTGATATGACAGCTTTCAGTGCTGGTACATTCACGTTGTTGTTTGAAGAGGGCGATGATTCTGGCCTTTCTGATGCAACAACAGTTGGTGATGAAAAAATCATTCCAGAAGGCGGGCCAGCTGCATTAACTGCAGCTACATCGGGCGCTTTTGTTGGTAATGGTCTTTTCTCAACAAAACGCTTTGTTCGTTTAAGTGTCGTTTCAACGGGCGCTTCTGGCTCCAATACGTTTAATGCGATTGCTGTTCAACAGGGCGAATATAACCCACAATAATTGATATCGGGGGTGGTTAACGCCACCCCCACTTTCAAGGTAGGAGATATGAAATGAAGTTCAAAGTTTTAAAAAAGTTTCGGCAGGCTATCAATATTCGAAAACAAGTCGAGCACAATAAAGGTGATGAAATCGAAGTAGACGATGATAAAATTGAATCATGGTCTGCTGCTGGTTTTATCGACGGTTTAAAAGATCGTATCGGTGACATTGATCCTGTTGATGGAGATGATGAAGATGAAACAGATACTGATGATGACAACAGCACTGACGATGCCGAAGATACCGGAAATTCCGATGATGAAGCAGACGGCAGTGATGAAGATACCGACGTATCAGATAGCACTGACGCAGAAGGAAATGATAATTCAGGCTCAGATGAAAACGCTGTAGATTATATGGCGATGGAAAAAGATGATCTTGAAACTTTCGCAAAAGAAAAATTCAGTGTCGATTTGGACAAACGCAAAGGCCTACCAAAATTGCAGGCCGAAGTTAAAGCGTTAATGGAAGCTGAATAATGTATATGCGCCGTCAAGCATTCCCCTATGTGATTACAACGCCTGCTGATACTGCTACGCTGTTTGTATCTCTCGATACAGCGCGTACTTATTTGAAGCAGGATGCTTGTGCGCTTCCAGATGCAGAATTGACGGCGTTTATTAAGGCTACACAGGCCGCTATTGAGCGCTTTACAAAATTGACACTTTTCACAACTATTTTCCAAACCAAACGGGATTTATTTACCTGTGAATTAGTATTGAAACGCGCACCGTTACAGACAGTTGATCAAATTTCTAGGCAGGTTTCAGATGTGCAAGAAGTCGTTGCCGCAACGATTTATAAAGCCATAGATGAAAACGTTATCAATTGGGGTTCTATCGTCTTGAAGGCCAGCCAAATATGGCCCTCTGATCAGGACTTAGAACGGCGCACTATTGAAATAGATTTCACGGCTGGCTTTGGTGATGATGCAAGCGATCTTCCATTTGATTTGGTACAGGGTGGCTTGCGTTTGCTTGCCGATTTATGGGCCAACCGTGGTGATTGTGCATGTGATTGTACCGGGGCTATGTCAAGTATGTCTGGCGAGGCGCGCGCCCTATTAGGTCGCTTTAGAATTATCGAGGTGTAGCATGGCTTGCCCTAGAAAACGCTTCCAACAAACTAAAATATGTATCGGTGATTTGCGTAACTTTATAACCGTTCAATTAAGATCACAAAGCGCGGCTGGTTTCGATGATAACGAGCCTACAGAAGTTTTTACAGCTATCGGTACGACATTTGCCGGGATTAAGACCAGCAGCGGCTTTGCCGTATCCACAGCCCTATTCGCGGGCGTTGGCATTGATAATGTTGGCACCCATACATTCACTGTTTCCTATAGCCCGCTCTATAACAGCGTCGAAAAGGGTAATAATTTTATTCTATTCGATAGCAGGCGTTTTAAAATATTGCGCCGTGAAATCAATGACGAGAATAAACAGTTCATAAACCTATTTTGCAATGAACGTGGCTCGGTGGATCAATCCGCAAGTGAGGCGTAATGTCTTGGGGCATAAAAGTAACGCCAAAAACACGCAGTGTTCTTGTTACAATTCCGAAGCAGACTATTCTGCATAAGCGCGGCATTCAGAACGCACATTATAAAATTGGTCAAGACGTTGTTGATGAAAATAGACGGCTACTAAATACCGGGCCAAAAACAGGCCGTTTATATCGTTTATCAGGCGGTCAAAGGCATCAAGCATCTGCACCGGGACAAGCCCCTGCCACACGTACCGGACGGCTTGCGCGCTCAACAGATTATAAAGTTCATGGTTGGCGTACAATGACAGTAGGGCAAGAAGCGCCGTATGCTGCATTTTTAGAGCGTGGAACGCGCCGTATTGCCCCACGTCCTAACCTGATACGCGCGATTAACAATCTAGCAGGTACGACGCTACAAGCCTATCGTCAGGGCGTTAAAAGAGAGATTAAGGCGTAATGACCACGACACCAAACGATATTAAAACACAATTACGAACATATCTGCCGACGGTAACGGATTTGTTCACGTCTTCTATCACGGCAAGCGCTACGGCTTCCGGTAATACAATTACGCTTACCTCAACAGCGCATGGTTTGGCGGTGGGTAAAAAGGTCAATCTTTCTGCTGGTAGATTAAGTAACACTTTATCAAGCGTAGTTGATAATGGTGACGGAACGGTTCGTTTTGGAACAACAGACGAGCACGATTTAACAGAAGCCAAAGAAATTAACGACCCAACGACTTTAACGCTGGATGGTTTTGGTGATACTTGGGACGGCATCCATACGATAGTTAGCATTCCTAATAGAATGTTTTTTGAAATCGCTTTTCCTGATGGTATTGTTATTTTACCCACATTAACCGCTGCAACGGTATTACTTGAAGATAGGTCCGCTGGAATTGTCGGCGTTCATTCGATTGATAGCGTTCCAACTGATGACACGTTTACGGTTGTTGTAAATACCGTTCCATCATTTCCTACAGGAATTATTGAAGGTATCACCGTTGTAACGGGCGTTCGCATTTGGTCTGCTGCTAATTTTGAGCGATCAGAAGAAATATATACAGAGAAATCACCAGATAATTTAGCATTGTTTCTTATAATGAATGATGTTGATATTTCAAAAGATAGACAGTCATTAAATGATAGTGTTGGTGCATTTACGAGGGCAGATTTTGGGCGTCAGACCATTTTACAGAACTTTACCACGCTCGTTTTCTTTCCGACGAATGACGGCGATAAAGCTGGCGGCAAAGCGCAGCAACAAGCATATGATGAAGTATTCAAGGCGCTTTACTCAACATTGTACGGCGTAAAAATTGATGATCCAGATAGCAAAGTTCCGTATGTGATTGTCAGCAATGGTCATGGTCCGGGGGCTTATAATACGGCTTATTATACGCATGCATATGAATGGCAGGCTCCAAGTGTACTCACATTTGATAACGGATTCAATCAGCAGCCAGATGTTGCCTTTAGAGACATTGATGGAACATTCAATATGGCCCTTGATTTGGAAGTTGACGAAGAATCGCAGCTATTAATAGATATCGATTTGGATGAAGAACCATTATGACAATGATCGCACTTTAATAAATTCGAAATAATTGTTATCATGCTGTATATTTTAAGGATTAGTTAAATGCCTAAACAAAAAACAGTTACAATTAAAAACACGTCCGCTGTAACACTTGGCGGGGTTAAACCTGATGGAACAATCGCTGTTCCTGTTGGGGCTGATGGTATCGTCAAATCAAGATATTGGCGCAACCGTATTCGTGATGCGGCTATTGATGGCTGTATTGAAATCGTCAAAAAAGTAAAGAAAGGTGATAAATAATGGGCTCTCCCGTCTCTCAACCCATTGTGAATATCCAGCTTCTAGCAGCGCAAACAGTCGATACGTTTAAAGACCGTCGAAACCTAATTGTAGGTCAAACTGGCGTTGGTGGTACTGCTTCTGATAAAGTTTTAGTGCAGGACGTTCACTTACTAACCGATGATCAGTTAATTACCCAATTCGGGAACGATCATCTATATGGTTCAATCGTTCAGTGGCGCAGCGCAGTTGATGTAACTGGCGGCGGTATTATTCCAAAACTCGATGTAATCCCGGTTGCACCAAACGGTTCTGGTGTTGCGGCAACGTCGGAAATTGATTTTTCAGGTACAGCAACAGAAGATGGCACGTATACTATCGCTATCGTTGATGAAGACAAATTTGATCTTATTCTAACTGTCACATCTGGCGACACGGCAACAGAAGTTGGTGACGCTCTTGATGTGGCAATTTTGGCACTGACAAATGAGCCTTTCACAAGTGCTAATTCAACCGGAACCGTAACGATTACTGCAACTGATGTTGGTACTATCGGCAATTTCTATGGTTTGCGTTTGGCTGGTGTGATCGCTGGACTTACAACGACTGTAACAGGCTGGGCAAGTGGTGCGACTAATCCGACGCTTACCGATTCACTAGATGCGATTGAAGGGCTTCGTTATACGGGTCTTGCATGGCCCGAGGGCTGGAATACGGATATCGATATTCCTGTTGATAACTTCGATGCACGTTTCAATTCTTCAAATGCTATTCTGGATGGTGTTGTTTTTGGTGGCAGTAGCGATACGTCAACAAATAACAAATCACTTGTTTCAACCCTAAATTCACAATCACTTGTGTTCATGGGCAACAATAAAGTGGCTAATGCCTTGGATAAAGGGCCAGCTATCCTGCAACCAGCAGATTGGGCAGCAGCTTATTTCATGGGTGTTCGTGCAAAACGTCTTTCAACGGGCGCACAAATTGCTGACTTGCTTATTTCTCCACAGGGGCTTGATGCAACAGGTGGGCCGTCGTTGGCTTCTCTGGCGTATCACAACACGCCTATGGTCGATATGCCTGTTACCTTGCCAGCTGATCAATACACAAGCACAGAACAGCTTGAATTGCGTGATGAAGGTTTTACGATATTTGGTGTTAATGTCGCTGGCAATACAATGTTGATGGGTGATGTTGTTACGACGCGCACGACTGATAGTGCCGGAAATGACAACGATAGTTTCTTATATCTGAACTATGTTGATACTGGTTCTGTATGCCGTGAAATTATCTTTGCCACACTGAAAGCAGCCTACCCTCAAAGCCGTTTGACAGAGGGCGACTTGATTGCGGGCCGTTCTATTGAAAATGCGGCGTCGATTAAAGAACAGTTGATGCAAATCTATGAATTCTTGGCTGAACTGGTTCTTGTTCAAGCAGGGGAAGCAGCAACATCGTTTTTCCGCGATAACACGACTGTCACCGTATCTCTGGTTGATCGTCTTGTTACAATCGTTGGGCCGTTACCTATCGTCACGCAGATTGGTGTAATCAACTACAATCTGTCCCTTTCATTCACGACAGGCTCTACTGGCCTGCAGCTGACAGCGTAAGGAGGTCATAACATGGCACAAGCTTTTAGTAATCCGGCAGTTCGTATCAATGATGTGACATTTTCTATTGTCCCGAATACCGTTCGATCTATCGGCGGTGATGGTGAAACGAATGTTCGTACAGCCAGTGCGGGCGGTAACTCAATCGAAACCGTCCATACTGTTAATGCAGAAACAAAAATCGGGCAGATGATGTTCGACATATACCCAACTGCAGCCAATGAACAAGAAATTCGCGGGTGGAAAAATAACGTCGGTTTTAATACGGTTTCACTAGTTGAAAACTTTTCTGATGGCACTAGCGCCTCTGAAACGCTTACAACTGCATCACTGACAAATGATCCAGAAAAAAACAAATCATCTGATGGCGTTATTTCGTTGGAGTGGTCAGGTAATCCAACAACATTAGGTTAACAATAAAAGGCAGGTAAACTATGTCTCATATAGACGGAGTTATGGAATTTAAACTACGCAAATCTGTTAGATATTCTATCGGTGGGCAATTCGAAGAAGCTACTTTTTTGCAATTGAACGAGCCAAGCGGTTCACATAATAAAAATATGCGGCGACTGTCGGCAATGGTTAATGCAGCGATGCTATTAGCTGGCGATAAGTTCAAGGCAATGCATGAGGCCAATGATGGCGTCACGCAGTTAACTAAATCGATGGATGAAACACCAGAAGAAGAACATAAAACTGATTCTAACGAAGCTTCACAGGCACTATCATTTGCATTCGCTGTAAATGGTGATGCCGACAAACAGGAGGATTTTATCGAAGAATTTCACAAGATTATCGTGAAGCAATCTGATAAGCCCCTTTGTTTGTTAGAGGGGCATGATCAGGCCCCATTTCGTGAGACCCATTGGGAGTTGATGGATTATCAAGACCAGATCGATGTTGCGTTAGGTTATGCGGCTTTTTTCGGTATAGGCTATCTCGGGGATATGATGGAGAAATCAGACAAGCCCTAAAGATGGCCTACGGATCAGAAGGGGCATTGAGTTATAAAGATGCCCTTGATCTAACCGCTTATGAACAGGAAATTATTTCTAAAGAGATAGGCAAATTAAACGAACGAGCAAAGCGGGATATTAAATAGTAATGATAGGACGGGCAGTGAATAAACTCATTTATGGCATTGGTAATAATGACGCAAATTCTTTGGAGGGCTGAAAAATCGCGTTTAATATCGAATATATTTATACGGTTAAAGACAACTTTTCCCGCAAGCTTTCTCAGCTTTCAAAACAAACTGATAAAATAGCGCGCCTCAATCGCAAAGCTCAATCATCCTTTGCTAAATTGGGTGCAATTGTTTCACGTGTAACACGTAAAATGGCTGCTGGAATGGCAAAAGTAAGCCGTCAGATGAAAGAGATGGGCAGTCGCATAAGGTCGGCTGGCACAAATGCGACGATCTACTTAACCGCTGGCATTGCGGCTGTCGGTACGGCCTCACTGGTGGCCTTTGCCAAGGTCGAAAAGCTAGAAATGATATTCGGCACAATGCTTGGTTCGGCAGAAGCAGGTAAACAAATGATGACTGATTTGCGCGACTTTGCCACGCGCACGCCATTCAAATTAGAGGGCCTTGCGAATACTGCTAAAATGCTTCTGGCATTTGGTATCGCCGCAGATGATATACCTGATCGGCTGCAAAAGATCGGTGATGTATCTGCCGTTGCGGGTGTCCCGATTAAAGACCTTGGTCTTATCTACGGTCAGGTTATCGCAAAGGGCCGTTTACAATCAGAAGAACTATTACAGTTCGCTGAAAGGGGCGTTCCTATTATGGACGGCCTTGTCAAGATGTTAGGCAAGACAGCTGCACAGGTTCAGGAACAAATCACAGCGGGTGAATTGTCAGCCGAGATGTTCGCAAAGGCATTTGGTTCTCTATCGAGAGAAGGCGGAATTGCATTTCAGGCGATGGCAAAGCAAAGCACTATCTTGACTGGCTTATGGTCTACTTTCACAGATGTTGTCGAAGATAGTGGCGTTACTTTTGGCAATACGATAAGCAAAGCCATTGGGCTAAAAAAGGGCTTGAAATCATTAACTGACGGCATCAAAAGCTATACAAAAGAGTTTGCAGTATGGGCAGAATCTAACCCTGAACTTGCTAAGTGGTCTGTCTATGCTGGCCTAGCTGTAGCAGCTATTGGGCCGCTCTTAATCGGGCTTGGTGCATTTGTTAGCATAGCCGGATTTGTTGCATCAGGTATCGGGGCAATCGCTGCAGCCTTCATGCTACTGATATCACCAATAGCATTAATTATTGCGGCTATAGCTGCTGTTATCGGGATTGGATATGTTCTGGTTACGCGTTGGGATGAAATCATGATGCGCCTATCGATCATGCTTAACCCGGTCAAGGATGCATGGAGTGAATTTAGTAATTGGGTATCGAGTTTCTTTAGTGTGATCGGGGCGGCTTTTTCAGCAAGCATTGATTCGATGATTGAAAAAGCGAAATCACTTTTATCATTCCTTGATCCTATAATCGATTTTATCGGGGCAGGCGGATCAATGGGCGGCGCGACTATGGAAACAACTTCAAATGAAAATATAAATCAGAATGCTAACGATTCAGCTGCAGCCATGTACGGCGGCAAAATACCTAATAATATTAACGTTACTGGTAATATAGGCGTTGAAGCTTCTGGTGGCGCAAAGGTTAAAAGTGCTAATATCGGATTAAATTTAGGCAATAATTTGGCGACAATTCAATGACGGATATTAGAACAGAGCAACTATTACAGGCTTCTTTTCGCGGTGTCACATTCGGCGTACGCAATGAAGCACAGGATAGTTCAGGCCGTAAAATTGTACTGCACGAATATATAAACAGCCCTGATCGTTTCATAGAGGATTTGGGCCAGCTTTCGCCCACGTTCAGTATTGAAGCGTTTGTCAGTGGTGACGATTGGATTGCACGGGGCGCACAGCTTGAGAACGCCTTAAATCAGGGCGGGTTCTCTAATTTAACGCTACCCACACTAGGCACGTTTAAAGTACAGGCATTGCCCTATAGGAAACGGGCCAGCCAGCAAACGGTTGGTGAAATCGTTTATTCACTAGAGTTCGCGACGGGCAGGCCAACGGCTGGCCCGGTTGAATCACTAGCAGATATTGAGGAAGTTTTTAATTTAGGTGATAAGGCGCGCGATATTATAGCAGATATTGTTACAGGCACATTCAATGTACCGAACAATGCAGAGGGCATTAGCATATTCGGTAGTGATTTGACCGTATCATCAGAAGCTATTTTACAAAGCTTTACGGATATATTACCCACCGGAACGAATGCTACTATTTCACGACTGGTCGACGATGTTTCGCGTAATGCCTCAACTATCACGCAAAATCTGGAACAGGTTGGCGAATTGTTTGTTGTCGCAGGCGATGTTGAAGGTATGTTTCAATCCTTGTCGCTTGGCCTAACAGGTTCATCATTTGCGGATGCCGAATCAGCTTTCACCCGTTTAATTTCATTTACGAATTTTGGCGAGGGCGATATTTTCACGATAGAAGATAACAGGCGCGCCAGTGATACAGAAACATCGTTCGGTATACCTTTATGGCCCGCGACCACACAGCAGCGTATTGATCGGAATGAAAACCGGGTTTCTCTGGCTAATTTAAATCAAGTAAATGCGCTTGTAGCAGCCTATGAAGTGGGTGCAAATATCGACTACTCAACACGCGAACAGCTTGTGAATGCGCGTGAACTGTTAGAAGAAGCGCATGAGCAGGTTATGCGTGTTGCAACAACCGATGAAAATATTGTTCAGTCTGATCAAGATGTTCGTTTTGCTGTTGAAAATGTTCGTATTGCGGCCCTTGATGTGCTGGAACAAAAATCACAACAAACCGTATCGACCACAACCGTCAAAAAGATTTCTCCACTATCTTCTTTTGTTGAAAGCTATTTCAGATACTCAGATGGTATAACGGAATCCAGCGTACTTGAGGCGCAGGCAATTGATTTAAGAAATTTAAACCCTGATCAAAGTGCATCCGCTCTTGATGGTAACATCGTTGTATTTAGGAATTAGGCCGTGGCAGATACTTTTGAAATAAGAGTAAACGGTAAATTATTCACTGATTGGGAGCAAATGAGCGTTTCGCGCTCCATCGATACAAATCTTGGTGTTTTTTCGTTTACGTCAACATCAATGGCACCCTCAGAATACCCTGTACGCGCGGGCGATGCGGTACAGATCGTTATCAATAAGACTGCTCTAATAACTGGATTCGTGGATAGCGTAACGGGTTCTGGAACGAAAGACCAAGGCCAAGGGGTCACGGTTAACGGGCGCGATAATGTCTCTGATTTGGTTGATAGTACCATGCCTGATGCGGTTAAATTGCTTACAGGGCCAGTTACCTTAAAGTCGTTATGTGAGCAGGTTATTGCAGCGCTGGGCGCACAAATTCGCGTGGTCACAGAATTAGAGGATGAAATAGAAGAATTTCCGGCAGATACAGAATTTGCGGCTGATAGCGGGCGCGGCTGTATGGATTTTCTTGTATCATTCGCGCGTAACCGACAGGTTTATCTGGTTGCAGATGGGCTTGGACGATTGGCTATTTTCAGGCCTGAACTAACCATTTCAACAACAGCTATTTTGAATGAGAGAGATAACAACAAAAACAATGTTATCGGCTGGGGTGTCTCGCTAGATCAACAGCACAGGTTCAATAAATACGTTATTCGATCACAAGATAATTTCGGTGCAGATGAAAATGCCGACTATAAAGGCGATGGTATAGACCGTACCGGAACAGCAGTAGATGATGAAATACGCACCTCTCGTTTTTTAGAGATTCAGGCCCCTGAATCGTCAGATGACGGTGAAGCCCAACAAATGGCAATTGAATTAACTAATTTGAGAACGGCAAATTCTCAGGAATATAGCTGTACGTTAAACGGGCTAACCCAAAACGACGGAACTGTATGGAATTTTGGGCAGCTGATAGATATACGCGACGATTTTGCAGGTGTGCGCGGTGTCTTCCTGATTAAGGCAGTTGAATATTCTATCGACCTTAGAAGTGGTTCTCAAATAGGTTTGACGCTAGTTCCACCAGAAGCATATCAAGTACGCCTGCCAACGGCTAGCGATCAACGTAAGGCGACAAAATCACCCATCTTGCAACGTGATACACCTGCTATTCCCACAAGGTTCCCCCGCACATGATGCAAAAACTCAAAAGCCTTATTAAAGCGGCCCGGTCTGGTCTAACGACGGACAGCGGGAAGCGGCGCTTTGTAAACGTGACATATCAGGGCAAGACTATGAAGGCGATTGATATAACGCCCTATGGTTTTTTCCACCATACGCCAGAGAACGGTCTTGCAGTTGTCTTGTCTCAGAACGGGCAGGAAAGCAACGCATTTGCAATTGTTGATGATCCAGATAACAGGACTATTAAAAATACTTCTGCTGGTGAAAGCGGGCTACAGAATGACGTAACTGGCGCGTTTATCTATCTCAAGGCCAACGGCGATATTGTAATCGATGCGCCAAATAACGTAGTTGTTAATGCGGGTGGAGATATAAACGCTAATGCTGTTGGTGAAATTACGGCAACTGCTGGCGGTGATGTGACAGTTGATGCTGGCGGAAGTATAACGGCAACGGCAAGCGGCAGTATTGATTTTGATGGTGCTTCTGGATCATTTACCGCAGATGGTGGTATTACCTTTACGGTCTCTGGGACTACTTTTGTATTCTCATCTTCTGGTTTGGAGATTACAGGAGGTGGATTAATCACAAATGGCCTAAACTTTGAAACGCACATTCACTCACAGGGCAATGATTCAAACGGCGATTCAGAAGTTGATACAGGTACGCCGCATGCATGACTTTTACGCAACGCGATATTAATGTTATATTGAATAAACGAATAACGGTTAGATATTATGGCTCAAGATTTAGCATTGGTGGTGGATGATACAGGCTTCTATGATATAGGCATAGATGGCAATGATTTTGCATCAACTGATGGATTTCGAACGGCTCTTGAAGTAAGTATTTTAACTGACGCGCGCGCGGGAGCCTCAGAAGTTCCAAATGCTTTTTTAAGGCGTGGATATGTCGGTGATATATTAACTAGCAATATAGGGCGTTCTCTTGGATCAACATTGTGGCTATACTCGCAATCACGTTTAACAACCGAAATAATTAACAAGATACGCGCGGATGCTAGAAATTCTCTATTGTGGTTAACAGAAGATAGAATTGCGCGATCCGTAACCGTAACCGCCAAGAAGACAGGCATTAGAGTGGTTGAGGTGACAATCGATATCGTAACGAATGAAGGCGCTCAACAGCGTTATACTGTATTATGGAGGCTGACAATTGGCTCTTGAATATCCAACATTTGATTTTTTAAATCAGCAGGGACGCGCAGAACTTGCGCGCCAACAGCCTACTATTGATCCGACAATTTTTGGATCATTTGCAAGCCCATTTATTACGTCTGCCTCTGCGCTGGCCTATACCACAACTTTAACTATTCGTGATCTTGAGAAGCAGGCCTTCCCACAGACCGCAACGGGTGAATTTCTCGATACCATCGGTGCTTATGAACCCCTTGCCAGAAACCCAGCAACGCCTGCGTCTGGTGATATTTCTATTGTTGGTATATCTAGTACGATTGTACCCGCTGGAACGGCGTTTACGAGCGCTTTGTCGCTTGCTTATCTCAGTACTGCGGTTAGTGAAGTCGATGATATCAGCATTAGTGTAACATCGCTTGTATTGAGCGGCACCACGGTTACGGCGACCACGGCAAGTGATCATACGTTTGCAACTGGTTTGACCGTTACGATTGCGGGAGCTAATGAGACAGATTATAACGGCGCATTCGATATCACCGTTACTGGACGCGATGAATTCACCTATACGATTTCAACAAGCCCAAGTTCACCAGCGACAGGCGCGATCACAGCAGATTCAACATATGCTATCGTCAATGTAGAATCATCTACTGAGGGACAATCAACCAACCTAACAACGGGCGCGTTGCTTGCTCTGGATTTAGAAATTACCGGGCTAACAAGTCCCGGCTTTGTTCAATTCGACGGGCTAACCGGGGGCGCAGCAGAAGAAACAGATGAAGATTATAGTGAAAGGCTTATTCTATCGCGTTCGATTATCGAAGGCGTGTTTACACAAAATCAGATTAAGCTTGCGGCATTAAGTGTGACAGGCAATACCCGCGCGTTTGTTATTCCAGCGGCTCTATCGACTTGTGCAACACCTGTTGCCGGGTTCATTCCAGCAGCTGGCGAGGTCGCTATTTATATCCTGCGCGATGATGATGATAATATTATTCCAAGTCAGACGGTTTTGAATACGACAAAAGATGTAATTCTGGCGGAAGGCAAGTTACCTGCAAATACGTTTGAAGGTGATGTTTATGTACTGGCACCAATAACCGTATCAACCGACTTTACATTTAGCGCAATTGACCCAAATACGGCGACAATGCAAGCAGCGATCACCGCCCAGCTTCAAGCTTTCTTTGAAGATATCGTTGATTTTCAGGAAACGGTAACTGAAGAACGTTATATTTCGGCAATCGATCAGACGGTTGATCTTAGCACCGGGACACGCATCACATCGTTTACTTTGAGCGCTCCATCGGGCGACATTGTTATTGTAGATGGTGAAATTGCTATTCTTGGGATTGTGACCTTTGCATGAGTGTACCTAGAACCATACTCGATGCACCTACATTAGAAACGACGGTTAAACAGCTATCGGAACACATGCCGCAGGGCAAAGTATGGGAAGCGAAAGTGGTTCCAGAAACTAATCTGCAGGCGCTCATGTTTGGTGTTGCAAAGCCGTTTAATATTACGCAGGAATTGATTGAAACGCTCGCTGATGAATTAAATATCAATACGACTGATTTTCTTATCGAAGAATGGGAAACATCAGTAGGGCTACCAAGCAAATGTACTGGCCCAATTTCTGATCTGGATGATAGACGTATCGCGGTTATTGAGCGGTTCAGAAAGATTCCAATTGTTACGCTGGCTGAAATGCAGTCGTTCGTGAATGATAAATTTCCAAATGCGGGGATTGTGTTAAAATTAGGTCGTGTTGTATTCACGTTTGAATATGATTTTGAATTCACTTTTCTAGGTGATTTTAATGAAAAGTTTATAATCGTTGCTGAGATACCGTCACAAGAACCATTTTTTGAGTTAGAATGGGAGATAGAATTTACTGGTGGTGTGGATACAACGCTATTGAGATGTGTGCTAGAAGAAGTAATTCCTGCTAATGTCGTTCTTATAATTGAGGAAGTTAGTCAATGAGAGATTATCAAACTAAAGAAAATGTTGGCGGTGCAGCAGATACTATTACCGCGACTAAATACGGTGCTGGCGAATTCAATTCTCTTGCAGTTGAAAATGAAGGCGCGGTTTCACGATCCGGTCAAACACTGGCTGCAGCGGACGGAACAAGCGAAGATACAACGCAGCTTGCACAATCTCTTTTCTTGCACGGCTCTAAATCTTCATCATTTGTAGCAACAGGAACCGCAAACGCAATTACGCTAACGCCAGTATCTGGCGTAAGTGGGGTTTTGCTTCCTGCTGATTATACCAATTTGGACGGTGCGCAGATTGTATTCCTGCCAACTGCGGAAAATACAGGCGCTGTTACTATCTCGATTGGTCAAACAGTCGGCACACAACTCGGCACAAAGAAGCTACTTGATGCAGAGGGCAATGTATTAACGGGCGCGGAACTACTTATTACGCAGCATTTAATCGCGATCTATGACGCTGCTGCTGATTCGGCTGCTGGTGCATGGATACTTGTTGAAACGGGTGGTGCTGGTGGTGCTGGCCCATCTGTTGGAACGAATAGCATTATTCGAACCAATGAGACAAATATTCGCGAAGATATTTTTCTGGCTCAAAAACTTACTGAAAGTGTTACCGTTAGTACGGGCGGAAATACGCTAGGGGCTGGCACAGATGATGCCTTTGAAGATGATAATATAGTTGCTGTACAGGCAACTGTTTTACCAACTGGTATAGTAGATACAATCTCGTATTATGTGGTAAATATAACCGCAACCACGATGCAGTTATCTTTAACACAAGGCGGCTCAAATATCGGCATTTCAAGCACTGGTACAGATGTTGATGTTTACGAAACGGCAAATGGCAGCACAATCGGCCCGGTAACTATTGAAAGCGGAAATACCGTTGAAGTGCCTAATGGCTCAACATGGAGTATTCTATAATGTCATTAAGAGTTGACGAAGTATCAAACGAGGCTGGAACGGGTCCGGTTGTTTTGACGGGTCAGGAAGCTGCAAAGGCTTGGGCTAATGTTGATGGACTAGGAACCCCGTCTATTAGGTCTAGCCTTAACGCTTCAAGCATTACAGACACGGCTACTGGTAGGCAATCCGTAAATTTAACTACAGCGATGAGCACCACAACTGATATGATGGCAACCCCTGCTGGGACGCTCCAAGTCGGGGTGAACTCCAATGGTGTTTTATGTAATGTGGAAAATAACGGTTCAGACCCCTCATGGACAGTTAGTTCTATTCCAATAGCAACTCAATCGGACTTAACGACTCTTTTTGACGTGCCTTATTTTGGGGTATCAGTATTAGGAGACCTAGCATGAGTACAATGAAATCAGCCATCATCTCTGATCTAGATGATAATGAAGTTGAAACAGCTACGGTTTTTTCTGGAACTGCAAAGGCTTGGGCTAACCTAAATGGCAGCGGTACTATTGCTTTGCGTGGTAGTTTTAATATTGATTCAATAGTTGATAATGGATTAGGTGATTATACATTTAATTACATATCTAATATGCTAAATGCTAACTATGCAACTTCTTCCCAAGTTGCTCGTGATGTTGTTTCGACTGACATAACAACGCAGCATAAAGGCTCTGCCAGTAATCCTTTATCTGTTAGTAGCGTGCAAATTTCAACTACTACTAAAGGTAACGTTGCAGTAGATGTTATACTATCAACGCTAATAGTACATGGAGACCTAGCATAATGTCTACTTTACGAGTTAATAACATTGGCGAAAATTCTGGTCTAACGCAGGAAACGCTTGCTGGGATGGCGAAGGCTTTGTTCCAATATCAAGGCGTGTCAAATACTGTAATCGCTAGTCTAAACGTTTCTAGTATCACTGACAGCGGCACAGGTGTCATGACCGCAAATTGGACCAACGCATTCGCTGCTGCAAGTGAATATTCAGCGCTTTTAACAATTAATGGTGCATCTACGGAATCAGGACAGGGCGGGACTGCTGCAGCTATATCCAGAAATTTGACAACTACAGACGCTGTGTTTAGAGGTGCTAATACAGGCGCAGTAGATAGTTGGTGGAATAGTGCTACGGCATTTGGTGATCTAGCATGAAGCTATTCGACCGCCTTCTTATTTCTAAAGCGCGTGAGGTGGCTTTTCCGTCATCGCATGTTATCGTCTTTGACGATCCGGCGCGCGGTTATGGGGTGGCGACACAAATTCTTATCCCGGCCCCTGAATTTATGGCGGCTGGTATGGCTGGTGGATACCTACCAGAAGTCAGCGCGTATCATGAAACAGAATACACCGTGACGTTAGACAATGGCACGGAATATAAAAACATGGGCTTCCATGAATTCGATGATTTTGTGATCGAGTTGGTTGGTGAAGGCAAGCGGTTAAAATCTCAGGTTATCACAAAATACACCGTTCACGATGCGCCTATCATGGATGCAATGAACGAGCTTGAATGTATTGAGTATCTAAAACTTAAAGATATGCCAAAACGTATCCACGGCGATAGCACAAGCAACTTTCCGCGCTATCAGGTAGTCCAGCATGATAAACTGCCTACAACGCGTGTGGGGCGCAATAACTGGCATATGACGGGTGATATAAATATGCCTATCGAGGTTGATCTTGATGCTACGAAAACTGAATTCAAAGGCAAGCTGATTAATCGTTATGTGGGCATGCAGGCAGAAATCGAAAACAAGCGCCAATTTATAAACTGGCATGAGGCCACAGCAGATGAAGTGTCGGCTTTTGATGCTATTGATATGAACGTTGTTCTTGGCAGCATAATGGAAGCCAGCAATATTTCTAAACTTGAAGCGGCTATTCCAGCCCAATTGAATTAAGGGGTTATCATGACAACAACATATATTAATATCGGTGGCACTTTAATTGATGCATCAACTGTTACGCCACCAGATAAAATTTGGCGTGAAGCTTGGGTTTGGAATGATCCAGATATTGAGCTTGATCACGATTTGATGAAGCCTATCGCGCATAAAATTGTCGAGGCAAACTATAACGCCATGCACGCTGTACTTTGCACTAACTATACCGCAGAAGAACTCCATACATGGACAAAACAGGAAGCAGAAGCGCGAGCGCACCAACTAGATACTGGTGCCTTAACGCCTTTCATAGATCAATATGTCGTTAATAACCAGTCGTTAGCGGGTGCAGATGACGCGGCCCGAAAAGCAACGCTTTGCGACATCATCGAAAACAATGCAGACGCTTTCGAAGAAGGCTTTGCTGAAATTTTAAGCACTTCAAAAGAATTAAAAATGACTATTGAGGCGACAGCAGATGCAGCCGCCCTTGAAGCGTTAGATTTATCGATTTCTGATCCTAATATTGTTTTAGAAGACAAGTTTGCATAATAGTATGTAAATGGTTATATTATAACATATTGAAATTTGGGGAGCGTGTTCATCTCCGCGCCTCATTTAAGCCTCGCTCATTGGTTCGACCTCATGAGCGGGGTTTTTTATTGACTTTAAAACTAGATACGTTACCGTAACGTCGGGAATTATGGAGATATGAAATGAAACATCTATTATTGGTGTTGGCGGCTGTTATGATTTTTATAGCACCTGTCAATGCGGCTGGTTACAAAGAAAATGGCGCTTGGAATTTTTTGTCACCTCTTGATAAACAGTTTTTGCTTAACCGTGAAGCTATGCGCTTGCAGGAAAAGGCGGGTGGGTATGGGCCGCGAGATTATTATTTTATCACCCAAATGAATACCAACATTGGAAACATGAATAACATTAACGGTGACGGTAATTCTGTTAATCAGGATAATTCCGGCGACCAAGATGCAAGCAACGTTATTCAGTCAGACAGCCACGGTAATATGACCTATGCTGATTAAATCAATTGCGATCTTTGGTGTATTGGTAGCTGTTAGCGCCTGTGTTCCAAAAGATAGCCACATCGAGACACAAAACATCTCGACCAACCCTTTCATCACGCAAGGTCCTATGGACGACGCGCTGCGTTGTCTCGCCCAATTTGATGCAGGCGACGTACGCATTGGGGTCACTTCTGTTGACGATATGACAGGGCGCTATGATCTTGACGGACAAGGTTCATTTCTTACGCGCGGTGGCTCCTATATGCTAATGACAGCTTTCCAAAAGGCGGGCATGAAACAGGTGCAGCGTTCCAATACAGTCGCGATTGAATGGGAACGTGACCACGCTCTGAAAAAAGGGCTTGGTGACGGCAAAACAAACATGATTGGTAATAAAGAAGTCAACTATCGCCTTGTAAAAGAAGGCGACATATTGGGTTCAACCCATATGGCCGGGGGTGCTTTCACAGCCCTTGACTTCAATTTGGCGTCGGGAGGTGCTGAACTTTCTGTTGCGAATGTAGGTGTCGGCTACCGTTCCTACACAATGGCTGTAGGCTTTGACTTCATCGTAACAAATACGCGAACGACTGAAATATTATACGCAGAACCCTACTCTATGCGACTTGGCGGGCAGGAATTCAACGCGGGGGTGTTTCGGTTTTTCTCTGGTGATCTGGTAGATGCTAACGCCGGATATGAGACACATGACCCGCTTCAATTTGGGGCAAAATATGTCTTAGAGTATGCTGCGTATGATATCTCACGCAGAATTTTAAATGCAGGGGATGCCTGCGACACAAACTTACCCGAGGCTTACGCGGGTTATTCATCATAACAGGAGATAAAAGATGAAAAAGATTCTTATTGCTACAGCGGCACTTGCTGCAATTTCATTTGTCGGCACAGCAAGTGCTGACAACTACCTAAACTTCCAGTTTGGCCTGATCGAACAAACGGCTGTTAACGCTGCTACAGCTGATCACATGGAAGATGTTACTCAAGATGCCACCAACATTATCAACTCAGTATCATTCGATGATAACGATGCATTCAACGATGATTATACATCAATGCAGATTGCTATCACTGACCAATTTGCACACAATGCTGTTGCCACGGACGATATCGAAGATTTGGCGCAGTCAGCAATTAACGCTGGCAACGTGCTAACTATTGAAGACAAAGACGGCAATATGTGGGGAAATCAGGAAGTTGATATTAATCAGCATGTACTGGCAGACCAAACATCATTGAATGTCGCCTTTATCGAAGACGGTGATGATATTGACCAATCAGCTTTGAACGTTGGCAACCAAGCATCTGTTGAAATGAAAAATCCAAATTGGAATTCAATCGAAGTTGATAGCATGCAAACAGCAGTTCTTGACCAATCATCTATTAACCGCGCGCATGTTGATCATTCAATTGGTGATATCACACAGGCCGCTACAAATGTCGGTAATTCATTGTCTGTGCTTCACTAAGCCAGCGTTGAAAAGTAATTATATGGCGACATAATACGCCGCCCATTGAAGTACTCACCCCCGGCTGTAAAAGGTCGGGGTTTTTTTTAAAGTAGTTATCATGCCAAAAACCACCCTGCAGCGCGTTCAAAAATTCCGTAAAAAGCGCCGAAAAAATGGATTAATACCAATTGAGGTATGGATTCACGTATCCCAAAAAGAACAATTGAAGGCTTTCACCAAGCGGCTTTTAAAGCAGCACCAGAAAGAAAAGCAATAATAATTGCATTTAGATGTTGCTATTAGTTTGATTTGGTATTACGTTAATCAAATAGAAACACAAATGGAGATGAAAACAATGATCAAACAATACGAACGCGAAACACTATCCGCTTTATATAAAAGCCTAGACTACGCTAACTGCATCAACCAACCGGAAGCCGCAGAATTAGTGTTGGATATGATTGAGCAGCTAGAAACAGAACTTGCACCGTATAAAACGGCTATATCCGAAGAAAATAAAAATCATAGCTTTTACAAATAAACCACAACGGGGCTGCGGCCCCAGCCGGAGATGAAAAATGAAAAAATATAATGAACTAACACAACCGCAAAAAGGATGGCGTATTATGTGGGTAGGGGTTTCCTTATTCATGGTATGGCATGCGATCAACACAAATATTTCAGATAAACCCAATGTAGCGGTTATCGAAAAGCCATTAACCACTGCCGAAATACGCATCAACGATATTGAAAAGCAATTCAGTATGTGGAGCGGGGCGCATCGTGGCCTTGAAAAAATGGTTGAAAAAAGCCTGAACGATCCAGATAGCTATGAACATATTGAAACACGATATACAGATATGGGTGATCATATTTGGCTCAATATGAAGTATCGCGCGCGCAACCAATTTGGCGGGATGGTGACGGGTCAAGTTATCGCGAAATCAGATATTAACGGAAATGTATTTGAAATCATATCTAGCAAATGATTGGTGTACTTTGATCCATGCCTGATAGGTGATATCATTCCATTTTAACTAGGAGAATATCATGGCTAGACGTACCGCAATGAAAGCAAAACCAAGCACACCAGCGAAAGGTAAAACGGCGAAACCAGCAAAGGCTACTAGCAAGCAATCACCACGCGGCAAACCGCCTTCACGTTCGCCATTTTAAAATAGAGATGAAAAATAAACTAACTTTTTTAATGGTAATAATAGCGTCTGTAGCTCCATTTTTATTCTATGTTGTCGATGAACAATATGAATGGCAGACTGCATTATGGGGGGCGTTGTTTGCAGCGTCCCTCTTTGGATTTATTTCATTTTATAGCGTACCAATAGGCAAAATAAAAATATTGATGTTGATATCATCTGTACTATTTATGTGCCTGTCATTTATGGTTTGGCTTCCAGATACTGGTAAATATTATGGTTTAGTCGGTGTTATAGAATTCGTAATAGTATCAGGTTGGATATTTAAGCAGGTCTTTATAACGCGCCCCAAATCAGACCCATTCAACAAAGAAAATTATTGCATCCTCCTTGCCCCGGTCAAAGACAATATGACAATGGGTAATGCTCTGCGCCCCTCAACATGGGGATTATATGGCGGGCGTATTCTTATTGCTGATAAGGATGCTTGGCTTGTGTATCAAAATGAATTTGCGAAAAAGAAACTGGCGACGGTTAAAAAAGCCGCAACTTTCAAGAATTATGTTCTGATTGATACAGGAATGAAGATCAACGAAAAACAAAACGAAAAGCTAGATAATCTGGTAGGTGACGAGGCTACGGCACTTTTCCACGATTGCGCCAAGTTGAACGGTGGCAATAGTTTGGCTATGCTACTAATACGAAGACAGGTTAGAGATTTATTCAATGCGTAGGTTTAAAGCAATATGCCCGAACATCAGATTAAACAGGTTATCAATTGGTTGGACCTTGAATATCTGGCAACACTCGCAAGCCTTTTATGGGCTTTCGTATATGTCGGGTTAGGCAGATTAGCCATGTATGTAAATATCGAAAAAAGATTACCGACTTTAAAAGAACTTTTCAGGGATATATTCTTGGTGGCTTTTATGGGGATTGTCTGCAGCGGATTTCTAGAATTCCTAGATGTTCAGAACGTAAAAGTTATTGGTGGTGCATCGGCATTGTTTGGATATTTCGGGCCACGATCAATAGATATTATATTGAGAATTATATGCAAAAAGTTTGGTTTCAACTTCTATAGCGATCTATGCGCGCTAGATGATATCCATGACGGCGACAAGCGAAAAAAATAATCCTCTTTAATTCCAAATCCATAACCGTTATCATATAGCCGAACGGGCAGCGCTTCTATGCTAGCCGTGAATGTCGGGTTCATTAACCTGCCTCCCGCCTACGCGCGGCCCGTTCACCCCTAAAGGCAGGTCTTGGCAGGTCACTTTTAGGATATGGAAAAATGGCAGCTACAATTGATATTGATTTACCCGAAGCAACTTGGACAGATGTTAGTTCGACTTTAACAGATGATACTATTTACAGCATTCAGAATCGCGGATCATCTAATGTTGAGTTGATTGAACGCGCGGCCCCGCCAATTGATGCAGATATTGGGAATGGATTTTATCTCGCACAGCGACAATCTACGACAATTCAGCCCGTGACTGGTTTCGAAATATATGCGCGCCCTGTTTATAGCGTTAGTTCAGTCGTTATCGGGGAGTCTGTCTAATGCCTATTGGCGGTGGTGCAGTAGGGGGCGGCGGCTTTACGCTTGGACCTGCTCAAAATGTATTTACTGGTGCAGATCGAACAGCGGCAGAAACAGCGCGTGATTTGTACGACACAAATAATCCCGGCTGGATTGATAATTATGACGCTAACACGAACCTGAACATTCGTCTTGAATATCAAGATGGTGGCGATAATATTGTATTATTTCAAGTAACTGATGGCGCATCAAACTGGCTTGATAATAGCAGCGCTGTAGGTGTGCAAGGTGATACGGGCGCTGCCGGGGCTACCGGAAATAGTTATTTCTTCTCATCCATTACCGCAAGGGATGACTTCTTTAATACTGCAGGAAACGAAGCGCTTCTTGAAAACGGGCTACCCGTACAAGTCAATCAAGGGACCGTTGCGACTGTGTACTATTGGAGCGGCGAAACAGACCCTGTATCGTATGACGCTGACTTGTTTCGTCCTGCATCCGTGGGTTCATCACCCGGTACACTGTTTTTAGGGCAAGACGGCACGAACATAAGTTCAGGCGCACGAACTGTTAATTTCTGTGATGCGTACGGGCGGGCGCTATTACCTGCTGGCGTTGCTTACGACAAAACAGGAACACTATCATCACTGGTGTTAGAACCGGGCGCATTTTCAGTTGCATCTGTGGCTGACGTGTTCGATACGCAATTGAGTTCACCACAGACGCTACTGTTCACTTCTGCTGCTGTTGCGAATATGTCGGACGGCTATGTTTTACGTCCAGCAACAGTAGGTGATTTGAGAGTTCAAGCATTCGCAGGGACGCTTGAAACAGACCCTGTTGTGTTGGATTCGACAATACCTATCATTCTTGCTGATATTGGGACTACTAAAACATTTGTTCTGCAAAACCGTTTGTTGCTTCTTGCAGGTGATGATTTATTAGTTAAGTTTTCTGGCGTTGATCTTTTTGGTGGTACTCAAACATCTGGTGAGTTTATAGGTCAAGAAGTAATATATGCTGATGTTGATTTTGCAATAGTGACGGTTTCCCCCATAGGGGATATATCAGGGCCTGCAACATCAGTTGATGCTGAACTTGCAGTATTCGATGATATAACTGGTAAGTTATTGCAGGGCGACACTAATATAACAGCGCAAGTTGGTTCTGACGGGCTGCTCACATTCAATTCTAACGGTGTTTCTGGCGACACTGGAATGAATTTTCTAGATAGCCTTGCGGCAACTCACGCCTCTATTTTATTTGATGAGGCAGCGGGTGAATTTCAAATACACTCATTCGGATCAACTAATGTAGATGTATGTTCATTTGGCGCGGGAATGACTGTTAGATCAGCTAGTTCTTTCGTTAACGTCGCCGGATCGACTACCGCTTCATTGGAAGCTGAAGATGGTAATGCTGCCATTGTCGCAACAGATGGTAACATCCTGATTAACGCGCAAACAGCAGGATTTAAAACGCAAATAACAGCTTCAAATAATGCCGTAACTCAAGCTGTTTTAGAGCTTTTAAATGCTTCTGTAGACGTAGAGATTTATTTAAGCACAGCATCTCCAGAGGGTGTGATAACTGGAAACCCCGGCGATTTATGTATTGTTCAGGATGGTGTGAGTTCGACCTTGTTCATACACGAAGGAACAGGGGCCAGCAACACGGACTGGGTGAATATGCTGAGTTCAAGTTCAGGTGTTTCAGGCCCAACAACAAGCACCGATGGAGCGATACCAACTTGGGATGGCACAGAGGGTAACGAGTTAGACGACGAGCCACTGTTGACTTTCGGCACAGTCGGAAACGCTGCGGATTTTGCCGTAACATCTCCGAACGCCTCCGGCTCCCCAGCAATAAATATACGAAATTCAAGCGATGCTAATTTTATCAGAATTTTGTATAGTGAAAGTTCTGATACATCGTTTTTCATATCAGAAGCAGGGGACACTCAGTGGTTAATGCCTAGCGGCAGTATTGAGTTTCAGATAGATGATGCTTCCAGCATTTTCTCTATTGATGGGGCATCACACACAGATGCAGACGCGATATTTAGGCTCGACACTGGGGGCGCGAATGGCGCAACCGTAGACTTCCACGCAGGAACTAGAGATCCTGAAGGGCTGATAAATGGAGCGGAAGGGGCGCTGTACCTGAGACGAAACGGCGTCAGTTCAAACATATTCAGGCATCAATCAATAGGCGCTAGTACGGGCGGATGGGTTCC